>Ga0160439_1000449_pt1 | contig 19682 bp, 18 predicted proteins | sample HID1975M_E0MG_FD_108201 | JGI IMG/M metagenome (GOLD analysis project Ga0160439, IMG submission 108201) | Enriched soil microbial communities from UW Madison campus, WI, USA - HID1975M_E0 MG | ecosystem: Environmental > Terrestrial > Soil > Unclassified | place: USA: Madison, Wisconsin... | reverse complement strand
TGCTCGGAGCCACCTGCAGAACTTCGCAGATGGGCTCGACCCCGAGCCTGGCGCCGGCGACGACGACCTCACGGTTGGCGTCGATGAAGGCGACTACCTCTTGTGTTGGCGGTCGAGCTCCGCACCGAAGAATGACGCAGCCCGTTTCACGATCTCGTTCGCCCTGCGCAGCTCGCGAACCTCCTGCTCGAGCTCGAGCACCCGGGCGTTGTCCGACGTGCTCACGCCGGGCGCGTTGCCGTCGTCGATGTCAGCCTGCCGCACCCACAACCGCACCGACTCAGTGCCGTAGCCGAGCTGGCTCGCGACACGATGAACGGTCCCGTGATCGGTGCCCAGCTCGGCGCGCAGCGTGCGGACCATGCGGACCGGGGCGTCCTTCTCCTCCTGCGAGTACCGACGCGTGGTCGGCTTCCCCTGCGACAGATCCTTCGGCATGGCTCCATCCTCGTTTCCAAGGTCAAGAGCCTCCAAGCAACCCAGGGCGGTTCAGTCCCGCTGGCGCAGCTTGCGAAGTACGGCGGCGTGACTCGCGTCGACGTTCCCGGGTTGTGACTCCGATGCCAGAAGACGAGGCCGGTGTTCGTGAGTTCGACGTCCTGCGCGAGGTGGCCGAGGTCGGCTACTCGTTCGACTCGCTGGCTGATCTTCGGACGTCGGGATTGAGATACCGGGAGGCCGTCCCGGTGCTGCTCTCGGGACTTCAGCGTGCGACCGGCCAGAAGGTGAAGGGCGAGATCGTCAGGGCTCTAAGTGTGCCGTGGGCCAAGCCGATTGCCACAGGTCCCCTCATCGAGCAGTTCAGAAAGGTCCACGACGACACGGGCATGGGGCTGCGCTGGACTGTCGGCAACGCCCTTGAGGTTGTGTGGGACGACGCAAGGTTCGACGACTTGGTGGCGCTCGTCCGCGACGAGTCATTCGGCAAGGCCCGCGAAATGGTCGTGCTGGGGCTCGGCCGATCCAAGAAGCCGGAGGCCGGCCAGGTGCTCGTCGAGTTGCTCGGCGACCCGATTGTCAGTGGCCATGCGGTAAAAGCGCTCCGCAAGCTCAAAGTCCCGGCTGCGCGCCCTGGGTTGGAGCAGATGCTCTCCGACGAGCGTGCGTGGGTGCGAAAGGAAGCTGAGCGGGCGTTGGCGGCTCTGGGTTAGTTGGCCGGCCAGACGAAGGCGGCGGCTGGGCCTGCTTGGAGGTCGCCGTAGTCGATTCCGCGGCCGAATCGCCGGGGCCGGTAGGGCAGCAGGATCGTGAGCGCGATGCGTTCGGAGTGCTCCAGGGTGACGCGGATGGCCTCGCTTCCGAGTTCGCGCACCCGGACGTCGGCAACGATCGCGGCCGCGCGCAGCAGGTCACGTTCGTCGGCGAGCGCAGCGATTAAGGTGCTGATCAGGTCGGCCGACGCCGGCTGCTCGTCGCCGGTGTCTGCTGCGACCATCCGCTGTTGGCCGTCGGCGTCCACGACGACGGCGTAGGGGTAGAACTCGCCGTGCTTGTCGAGTTGCTGCTGGGCGAATCCCAGTGCTGGGTTGAGCAGGCCGTCGAGGTCGTCTTGCGCCTGTTGTGAGGCGGTGTCGCGCCAGGAAGCCATGGCGTCAGCTGGTCTGGCCGCTGAAGGCTTGGCGGGCGTGGTGACGCAGAAGGGCGCCTTCGATGAAGGCGGCGACGTGCTCTTGTTCTTCGGGGGTGAACTGGTCGACGGCTTCGAGCTTGAGCCGAAGCGAGGCGCTTTGGGGGCCGCGTTCGTCGTCGTCGAAGAGGAGCGAGTCCGCGCTGACGTTGAGGGCGAGCGCGAGGGCTCGCAGTACGTCGAGGGTGGGTTGGCTGGTGCCAGCCTCGTATCGGCGGATCTGAGTGACGTGGGCGCTGGAGCGGTCGGCGAGCTGCTGCTGAGTGAGTGACCCGGCCTTGCGCGCGCCTGCAAGGCGGGCGGCGAAGTTGGTGTCGGTCACGGGCTCGCTTCCAGGGCCATGCAGCGGGGTCGCTGGGGTTGATGTCGTGGTGACCATAGATGCCGCCTTCGAGCGTCGTTACGATTCAGAGCGAACTAGGTCTATTCTAGCGAGCGAACTAACGCCCTTGACAAGAGCTGGCGCTGGCGACGATCCCGGACGCGGAGTTGGCCCGGTTGAACGCTTAGGTGTCGGTGCAGCGGCTGGTGGAGGGCTGCGGGGTCGTGCTGCGTCAGCATGGCAAGGACCTGGCCGGGTGTTGCCCGTTCCACGACGACGACTCCCCGTCGCTGGTGGTGACGCCGGCGAAGAAGCTGTGGCACTGCCTGGGCGCCTGCGGGCGTGGTGGTGGTCCGGTCGACTGGGTGATGACCGCCCAAGGTGTCTCGTTCTGACAGCTTCGCGGTCTTCGACCGCGACACCGGACCAGACACGGTGGACCGCGGCCCCGGCTGCGCCAACGTGGTCAGCGCCGGGGAGGACTCCGCAGCAGCTCGACCGCGTCCCAACGTTGTTCGCCCCGGATGCCGCCGACCAAGAGCTGCTGGGGATGGTGGTCGGGCACTATGCCGAGGCGTTGGCCGGCGGCAACGACTTCCGCGGCCTGGAACGCCGTCGGGGCCTCGACCTTCCCGCCCGAGGTCGTCGTCGGACCGTCAGCAAGTATCAATGCAGGTCAGCGGCTAGGGAACGACCCCCCCGCAGCCCGGAATCGTGGTGGCTACCGGTGTTGCCACGGACGTCGCTGTTGGCGGGGCCGCTAGCGCCCTTGGCTTCGGTGTCGGTCGAGTAGCCACCAGCGCAGCCGCAAAGCTCGCCGCGAGCGGTGCGAGCAGCGCCGGAAACTCAGGAAGCGGTTCCGCCGCTGGCGTCCTGGAAGCGAGCGCATCCTCGAGGAGCGTCGGTGCCATCAACTCGTGGAATGCGAAGCGCGGCGTCGAGTTCGTTTTCTCGCCCGGCAGCGGGAGATTCGCCATGGGGCGCCCGGCTCCGAGCGCGGGCCTGACGGGTTCTCCACATCAGCAGTTGGCGCAGGCGATCGGGGCGGACGCCGACACTGTGGTCGGCGGTATCCTCAACCGAGGGTCCAACGGCGCGCTCGTGTGGAACGAGCAGAGTGGACAGTTCTGGGAGAACTGGACCCCAACGAATAGAGGCAGTTCGTAGACACTGTGTGGTCCTATGGGGTGAATATCGTTGGCTAGTAGACTCGCGCCCGCTGAACTCGCCGCACGAATTGCAGAAGGAAAGCTTTCGAAAGTCAAGAATCCCGACGGGAGTGTTACCGAGTGGTTTCCGGCCATGGCTTTTGATGATGGCCAAAAGGTGCTCGCCATAGATCGCGCGGGTCGCTGGGCCTGGACGGCGGATCTCAAAGACGCGGGCCAGTATCACGGATTTCAGGAGCCGGCGATCGTCGGAGCGCTTCCGCTTCTTGAGTGTGATCCAGACTCGCTGGTCGAAGAGTTGATGCCAGTGGCGGCGATCGTTGGCGTGTCTGTCGAGCAGGTGATCCAGTCTCTCCCTGGCCAAGCGCTTCTGGAATGCGCGTTCGGAACGCGGTCCGATTACTGGATCGAGCGAGCGCTGGCGTGGGCGGAGCGGTCAGTGGTCCGGGGATTGCCTCGCGCAGCGCTTCAATCGGTGGTCGATGACTTACAGGTTCGCCAGGACCTGCGCCATCGCGCCGCACGACTTATTGCCCTCGGTGGCCGCTCGTGACCCCGCGGCAATGAACGCTTGCCTTGCATTCGTGGTCGTGCGGCTTTCAGTGACCCACCCCCGGTTGTTGTGGAGTTTCTCTCGCCAAACCGCAGCGCATACGGCCACTGAGTTGAACCGCCTTGGGATCATTGAATTGCCGACCTTCGAAACCCGGACGGATCCGTGCTGAAGGCCCTGTCGAGGCAATGAGTGAAGGGGCGAGGCGTTGACGGCGGGTCGTACGACGCCTTCCCGACTATCCTGGCTGTTCTGCGTCGAGCGAGGGCTGTGGTCGACGGCGCCCCCAACGCGATTCGACACCGTGCCCGTCGCTAGGCGGCTGCCTCAGGGGCGTCGGGGCACTGCAGCCGGTTCACCGAGGGTGCAGCTTCACTGCAGGTGGTACTCGCTGCGCTCCGCGTCAGTCATCGATTCAAACCTCGAACGTGTTCAGCATCGAGTGGGCCGCGCGTTCCAGGTAGTCCCACAACTCGGCCTTGTGGAGAGGGGCGAGGTCGAGGGAGTCGACGGCGGTGCGCATGTGGGTGAGCCAGCGGTCGCGGGCGTCCGGGTTGACCTTGAAGGGCGCGTGCCGCATGCGGAGGCGCGGGTGACCCCGCTGCTCGGAGTACGTCGTTGGACCGCCCCAGTACTGCTCCAGGAACATCGTCATCCGCTGCGCGGCCGGGCCCAGGTCCTCCTCCGGGTACATCGGCCGCAGCACGGGGTCGCCCGCGACGCCGCGGTAGAACTCGTCGACGAGCGCGACGAACGTCTCGTGCCCGCCGATCGCGGCGTAGAAGGAGTCGGGTCTCACCCGACCATCCTCACACGCGCCCCTACAGCCCCAGCTCCTCGAGCACCGGCAGCGCCGCCCGCACGGTCGCGCGGGCGTCCTCGGCCGACGGCGCTGCAAGAGCCAGCCCGGCCAGCCGGCGGCACTCGTCGTACGTGGTCGCGCCCAGCACGGCCGCGACGTCCGCCAGGGCGCGCGGCGTCATGGACAGGGACGTCACGCCCAGCCCGACGAGCACCGCGGCCATCGCGGGCGACGCGGCAGCCTCGCCGCAGACACCGACGGGGCGGCCCTGCGCGGCGGCACCCGCGCAGGTCGCGGCCACCAGCTGCAGCACGGCGGGCTGCCAGGCGACCGACAGGTGCGCGACGGCGCCGAGCAGACGGTCGGCCGCCATCGTGTACTGCACCAGGTCGTTGGTGCCGATGGACGCGAACGTCGCGTGCGCCAGGATCGGCCCGGACATCAGGGCCGCGCTCGGGACCTCGATCATCACGCCCGCGGTCGTCAGGCGGTGGCGCGCGCAGGCTGCGACGAAGTCCGCGGCCTCGTCGACCGTCGACACCATCGGCGCCATCACCCAGACCTCGGCCTGCTCCACGGCGGCGGCGGTCGAAATCGCGGTGAGCTGGTCCTCGAGGATGTCGGGATGCCCGACGACTGTCCGTAGTCCGCGCACGCCGAGCGCCGGGTTCACCTCGTCGTCGCCGGACAGGAACGGCATCGGCTTGTCGGCGCCGGCGTCGAGCGTGCGGATGACGACCTTGCGGCCCGCGAACGCCGAGAACACCTGGCGGTAGGCGCGCACCTGCTCCTCGATCGTCGGTGCCTCCTCGCGATCCAGGAACGCGAACTCGGTGCGGAACAGGCCCACACCCTCGGCGCCGGCGTCCGCGGCGGCCTGCGCGGCGCCCGGGTCGCCGACGTTCGCCAGCAGCTCCACGCGCCGCCCGTCGGCCGTCTGCCCCGGACCGGTGAACGTGCGCACCTGCGCGGCGAGCGCGCGAGCCGCGGCCACCTGCTCGGGGTCCGGCCCGACGGTGACGGTCCCGGCGGCCCCGTCGACGAGTACGAGCGCGTCGTCGTCCAGCGCCTCGAGGATCCCGCGGGCCGCGACCACGCCCGGGATGCCGCGGGCGCGGGCCAGGATGGCGGTGTGCGCGGTGGGGCCGCCCGCCGCGGTGACGATCGCGAGGACGCGCGCCGGGTCGAGGGTCGCGACGAGCGCCGGGGCCAGGTCGAGCGCGACGAGCACGAACGGTTCGTCGCCCTCCGGGACGCCGGGCGCGGGCCGGTCGGTCAGGACGGCGACGAGCCGGTCCCGCACGTCCGCGATGTCGCGCGTCCGCTCGGCGAAGAGCCCGCCGATCGCCAGGAACTGCTCGGCCACCGCGTCCGCGGCCTCCCACACGGCACGCTCGGGCACCAGGTGGTCGGTCATGACGCGCTCCACGGCGTCGGCGACCAGCGTCGGGTCGGCCGCGATCGCGGCCGTGGTGTGCAGGAGGTCCGCGGCGTCCCCCTGCGCGCGCTCCGCGGCGGCGTCCAGGTCGGCGCGCACGTGCTCGGAGGCGGCGGCGATGCGCTGCGCGGCGGCCTCGTGGTCGGCGCCGGGGGGCAGGCGCCGGCCGGCGGGCGGCTCGGTGATCGGGTCGGGCAAGCGCACGGCGGGCGCGGCGACGCGTCCGGGGCTCACGCCGATGCCGGTGATGACCGTGGGGGGATGGGCGCTCACCTGGGAAGACCTCCTCGTCGAGTGAGATGCAGTCTGGCCGGTCCGGGCCCGCGCGCGCCAGCAGGACACACGGCGCGGGCAACCCGCGGACGTGATCCGGACACTCGGCACCCGGCAGTCTCGGTGGGGTTAGGCTTGCGGGTGCGCGTGCCGACAGACACGCTGCTGTCACACGCCTGACCCCTGGGAGTTCCTTTGAGCAAGGCAGAGCAGATCCTCGCCGCGCTGGGTGGCGACTCGAACGTCGTCGACCTCGAGCCGTGCATCACCCGTCTGCGGGTGGAGGTGGGCGACGCGCAGCTCGTCGACGAGTCCGCGCTCAAGGCGTCCGGCGCGTTCGGCGTCGTGCGTTCCGGTCGGATCGTCCAGGTCATCGTCGGCCCCGAGGCCGACAACCTCGCGGCCGAGCTCGACTCCCTGCGCTGACCCCGCAGCGTGGCGGCGGTGCAGATCCTCAGCCCGATCGCGGGGGTCGTGCGTCCCGTCGCCGACGTCCCTGACGTCGTCTTCGCCGAGCAGATCATCGGCCCCGGCATCGCGATCGAGCCGGACCGGGTCCAGACGCAGGACGTGGTCGCACCCGCCGACGGCGTCGTCGGCGCGCTCCACGCGCACGCCTTCGCGCTCGAGCTCGACAACGAGCGCTCGGTGCTGGTCCACCTCGGCATCGACACCGTGTCCCTGGCGGGCCTCGGCTTCACGCTGCACGTCCGGGCGGGCGACCAGGTCACGGCCGGTCAGGTGCTCATCTCCTGGTCCCCGGTCGACGTCGCCGCCGCCGGACTGGCGACCATCTGCCCGGTCGTCGCGCTCCAGGCGCCCAACGACGCCCTCACGCTCGTCGCCGAGCCGGGCGCCCACGTCACGCCGGGCGCGCCCCTGCTCACCTGGGCCTGACGCCTCCCTCCCAGCCCTTCCCTAGCGTCCGAGCAAGTGGTTGCAATGGCGACCACTTGCTCGGACGCTACGGAGTCGTTGGCGTGGATCAGGCCGGTGAGGGAGCGGGCGGTGCCGGTGGGGTGGTCGTGTCGAGGCTGTCGTCGCCGGGTGCCTCCGCGCCGTGCTCGGCCTGGTCCTGCTCGGCCTGGGACCGGTCATCGGCCCGCGCCTCCGCGCGTGCGGCCTGGCGGGCGGCCATGCGGTCGTTCTGGCCGGCGAGCGGGACGCCCGCCTGCTCGAGCACCTGCCGCGTAGCGGCGCGCAGCGCTCGCGCGACCTCCCACTGCTTGGCCGGTGACGTGCGGACGCGCAGCCGCATCGTCACCGCGTCGGCGCTGAGCTTCTCGATGCCGGTGATCGTCGGCTCGCCCAGCAGCTCGGGCCCCAGCTCGGGATCGGCCGCCACCTGGGACGTCGCCTCCTCGAGGAGCATGCGCACCTCGTCGAGGTCGGCGAAGTAGTCGACGTCGACCTCGACGGTTGCGGTCGCCCAGCCCTGGGTCTTGTTGCCGACGCGCAGCATGGAGCCGTTGGGGATGTACCAGAGCGTGCCGTCGGCGTCGCGGATCTTGGTCACGCGCAGCGTCACGGCCTCCACGGTGCCGCTGGCGGGCCCGGCGTCGATGACGTCGCCGACGCCGTACTGGTCCTCGAGCAGCATGAACGTACCGGTGAGGAAGTCCTTGACGAGGCTCTGCGCGCCGAAGCCGAGTGCGACGCCGACGATGCCGGCCGACGCGATGAACGGTGCGATGTTGACGCCCAGCTGGTCCAGGACCAGGAACAGGGCGATGCTCGCGATGAGGATCGTCGTGGTGGAGCGCAGGACCGTGTCGAGGGTGCGCGCGCGTTGGGCACGCCTGGCCGTGGCCAGCGGGTCCGCCTTGAGCAGCGCACCGCCCACGCTCGTGTCCCGCAGCCCCGTGCGGGCGGCGATGGGGGTGCCCTCCGCCACGTGGCTCGTGATGGTGCGGATGAGCCGGCGCAGCAGGCCCAGCGTGACCGTGCTGATGACGATGATCAGGATCACGTGCAGGGGGATCCCGACGAACCAGTGGGCGAAACCCTCCGGCGAGTCGGTGGTGGGCTTGAGGTTGTCCAGCACGCCCGGGGACGGCGGCGGCGACGTCTCGGTGCGGATCACGCGGCCACCTCCGCACCCGTCAGGTCCAGTCCCGTCGCATCGGCCACGAATTGCAGCTGCTCGACCGTCAGCGCGATCGACCGCGAGAGCGACCGGCCGCCGTGCCCGACGCCGGTCTCCCGGCGCACGAGCACCGGCCGAGACCCGGACGTCGCCGCCTGCACCGCGGCGGCGAGCTTGCGCGCGTGCAGCGGGTCGACGCGGGTGTCGCCCTCGAAGACGGTGAAAAGCGTCGACGGGTAGTCGGTGCCGTCGACCACGCGGTGGTACGGCGAGTAGCCGAGCAGCCAGCCCAGCTCGACGGGGTCGTCGGCGTCGCCGTACTCCTCCGTCCAGGTGACGCCCAGCCCGAACCGCTGGTAGCGGACCATGTCCAGCAGCGGCGCCGAGCAGACGACCGCGCCGAACAGGTCGGGCCGCTGCGTGAGCGCCGCGCCGACGAGCAGACCGCCGTTCGACCCGCCCCAGCACGCGAGCTGCGCGGGCGTCGTCCAGCCCTGCTCGACCAGCCAGTCGCCGACCGCGTGGAAGTCGTCGAACACGTTCTGCTTGTGCTCACGCATGCCGTCGCGGTGCCACTGCTCGCCCTCCTCGCCGCCGCCGCGCAGGTTGGCGACGACGTACACGCCGCCGGCCTCGACCCACGCGAGAGTGGTCGCGGAGTAGCCGGGGTTGAGCGAGATCTGGAAGCCGCCGTAGCCGTAGAGGATCGTGGGGGCGGGGGCCAGGGGCCGTCCGTCGGCGTCCAGTGCGTCGGTGCGCGCGACGACGAACGCGCGGACCGTCGTCCCGTCGGCGCTGGTCACCTCGACCTGCTGTGCCCGGACGTCGGGCACGTCGGCCACGATCCCCGGTGGCGACGCCCACAGCGAGACGTCGCCGGTCTCCGCGTCGAACCGGTGGACCGACGGCACGGTGGTGTGGTCGGTGAACGAGAACCAGACGTCGGCACCGCCGTCGGGCCGCGTGCCGAGCCCGGAGATCGAGCCCAGGCCGGGCAGGGGCACGCTGCCGGTGCGGGCGCCCGACGACGGGTCGTGCGTGCTGACCTCGGAGACGGAGTGCCGCCGCCACGACGCCAGGAGCATCGTCGGCGTCGTCTGCTTGCCGCCGCCGTCGGTGAACGCGACGTCCTCCAGGACGGCGTCGGGATCCTGCTCCAGCACGGTGCGCCAGTGCGCGACGCCGGGCGTCGTCGGGTCCGTCACCGCCAGCCGGCCGCGCGGGGCGTCCAGGTCGGTGTGCAGCCACAGGCGGCCGTCGCGCGCGACCCACGCGCCGGTCTCGGCGTCCAGGCCGACGGCCACGTCGACGAACGGCCCGTCGGCGGACAGGTCCTTGATCCAGACGTCGGTCCGGGGCGCGGTCCCCGCCGACGCGCTGACGATCAGCCAGCGGCCGTCGCGCGAGACCGAAACGCCGTAGTAGTTCGTGTGGTCCAGCCCGGCGCCGAAGACCTCGACGTCGGTCTCGGGTGACTCGCCGACACGGTGCAGCCACACGCGGCGGTGGTACTGCTGCTCGTCGTCGGGCAGCTGCTCCGGGGGGAGGCGCCGGACGTAGAAGAACGCCTCACCTTCGGGCAGCCACGCCACGGGCGAGTACCGCGCGCGGTCGATCGGACCGTCGACGAGCTCGCCCGTCGCGACGTCGAGCACGTGCAGGACGCTCTCCTCCGTGCCGCCGGTCGAGACCTGGTACGCGACCAGGTGGCCCTCCTTCGAGGGCTGCCAGGCGTCGAGCGTCGTGGTGCCGGCCGGGTCGATGGCCATCGGGTCGATGAGGACGCGCTCGTCGTCGCCCTCGGCGACCACGACCACGGCGTGCTCCTGGTCGCCGGACCGGCGCGAGAAGAACCGGCGCTCGCCGCGCCAGGCGGGACCGGAGACGAAGCCGGCGCCCAGCAGGGCCTGCAGCCGCTCGGTGAGGCGTGCGCCGTCCGCGTAGCGCGCGCGGTGCGCCGCGTAGAGCTCGTCCTGCGCGGCCGACCAGGCCTGCGTCTGCGGGTCGTCGGCGTCCTCGAGCCAGCGGTAGGGGTCGGCGACGCGGTGTCCGTGCAGGTCCTCGACCAGGTCCAGCCGGGGGGCGGGCGGGTACGTGGGCAGGGAAGTTGCCGTCATGGTTGGCAAGGCTACGACGACCGTTGGTCCTGCGTGGTGGGCTGGGCCTCTGGCAGGATCGGGTCGTGGTCGACGACACGATGCCCGACGAGGCCCTGCTACGGCTGGCCGCCGCGTACGGCGTCGCGCCCGACCACTGGGGCTTCCACGGGGAGCTCAAGAAGGCCAGCGCGGCGACGCTGACGGGCGTGCTGAAGGCCATGGGGGTCGACGCGTCGTCGCCCGAGCGCATCGAGCTGGCCCTCGCCCACGTCGAGGACACCCCGTGGCGGCGCGTCCTGCCGCCCACGGTCGTCGTCCGCGAGGGCGGCAGCGTCCACGTCCCCGTCCACGTCACCGACGGCGACCCCGTGACGCTGACCATCGAGCTGGACCCCGAGAGCGGGGGAGGTCGGCGCGAGGTCGAGCAGACCGACGTCTACGTCGAGCCGCGGACGGTCGACGGCCGCAGGATCGGGCGCGCGACGTTCGCGCTGCCGACCGACCTGCCACTCGGGTGGCACGAGCTGTACGCGGAGGGGCCCAGCACGCGGGCGCGCTCGGTGCTCGTCGTGACGCCGGAGAAGCTCGCGCTGCCGGCCGCCTTGGACGGTGGCCGCCTGTGGGGGCTCATGGCGCAGCTGTACTCCGTGCGCTCGCGGCGCTCCTGGGGCGTCGGCGACCTCGTCGACCTCGCGGACCTCGGTGTGCTGGCCGGCGAGCTGGACGCCGACTTCCTGCTCATCAACCCGCTGCACGCCGCCGAGCCGGTGGCTCCGATGGCGCCCTCGCCGTACCTCCCGACGACGCGGCGCTTCGTCAACCCGCTCTACGTCCGTCCGGAGGCGGTCCCCGAGGCCGCGTATCTCGCGGCGGCGGACCGCACGCTCGTCGACTGGGCCGCCGAGCCCGTCGCGGCGCTCTCGGGCGACCCCGGGCCCATCGACCGCGACGTGGTGTGGGAGGCCAAGCGCTCGGCGCTCGAGGTGGTGTTCGCGGTCCCGCTGAGCGCCGCCCGCAGGTCCGAGCTCGAGGCGTTCGTCGCCGAGCAGGGGGCGGGGCTGGAGACGTTCGCCCTGTGGAGCGCGCTGGCCGAGGAGTACGGGTCGGAGTCGATCCCCGACCACCTGCAGGACCCGTCGTCGGACGCCGTCGCGGCCGAGCGCGACCGGCTGGCGGAGCGCGTCGAGTTCTTCACGTGGCTGCAGTGGGTGGCCGACGAGCAGCTCGCTGCCGCCCAGCGCTCGGCGCTCGAGCACGGGATGGCGCTCGGGATCATGCACGACCTCGCGGTCGGCGTGCACCCCGTCGGCGCGGACGTCTGGGCGCTCGGCGACGTGCTGGTGCGCGGCGCGACCGTGGGGGCGCCGCCGGACATGTACAACCAGCAGGGGCAGAACTGGTCGCAGCCGCCGTGGCACCCCACCGAGCTGGCCCGCGCGGGCTACCGGCCGTACCGCGACATGCTGCGCACCGTCCTGCGGCACGCGGGTGCCATCCGGATCGACCACGTCATCGGGCTGTTCCGGCTGTGGTGGGTGCCGCAGGGCGCCGGGGCCGACGAGGGGGCCTACGTCCGCTACGACCACGAGGCGCTCATCGGCATCCTGGCGCTCGAGGCGCAGCGGGCCGGTGCCGTCGTCATCGGCGAGGACCTGGGCGTCGTCGAGCCGTGGGTGCGTGACTACCTGACGACGCGCGGGATCCTGGGCACGTCCGTGCTGTGGTTCGAGAAGACCGAGAACGGCGACCCGCTGCCGCCGCAGGACTACCGCGAGCTGGTGCTCGCCACCGTCACGACCCACGACCTGCCCCCGACGGCGGGCTACCTGGCCGGCGAGCACGTCGCGATCCGCCAGCGGCTGGGGCTGCTCACCGAGCCCGTCGCCGTGGTCCGTGCGGCGGCCGAGAAGGAGCGCGACCGGATGCTGCGTGCCCTGCACGACCGGGGCCTGATCAGTGACGACCCGTCGGAGCGCGAGATCGTCGAGGGCATGCACCGCTACGTCATGGCGACGCCGTCGGTGCTGATCGGCGTCGCGCTGACCGACGCGGTGGGGGAGCGGCGCGCCCAGAACCAGCCCGGCACCGACCAGGAGTACCCCAACTGGAAGGTCCCGCTCGCGGACTCGTCGGGCCAGCTGGTGCTCACCGACGACCTGTTCACCAACGCCCGCCTGCGCTCGCTGGCCGCCGTCCTCAACGCGTGACCGCGCCCCGGCGCATCCGCGTCGTCGGCAACAGCGGCGCGGGCAAGACGACGTTCGCGCGTGCGCTGGCCGCGCGGATGGGCGTGCCACACCTGGAGCTCGACGCCGTGTTCTGGTCGTCGGACTGGGTCAAGCGGGACGTCGACGAGGCGTTGGGCCTGGTCAGGGACTTCCGCGAGTCGCCGGCAGCGTCCCCCGGGTGGGTCGTCGACGGCAACTGGGCCAACGCGCTGGGCGACGCGCTCGACGAGGTCGAGGCGTGGGTGTGGCTCGACTACGGCCGCCGCGTCACCATGCCCCGCGTGCTGCGCCGGACCCTGTGGCGTGGCGCGACGCGCGCCGAGCTGTGGCACGGCAACCGCGAGGACCTGCGCAACCTGCTCAGCCGGGACCCGCACCGCAACGTGGTGCTGTGGTCCTGGACGGCGCACTCGGCGACGCGCGAGCGCTACACCGAGCTGGCCCGCACGTCCCGCGTGATCCGCCTGCGCACGCCGCGCGACGCCCGCCGCTGGCTGTCGTCGATCCGCTGAGCCCTCGTCGAACCTGCCATGGCTGGGCGCTGACGGGCAGATGGCGCCAACGATGGCAGGTTCGACGAGACGACCCGGGGTGGTCAGGCGCGGCGGCGGTCTGCCTCCTGGGCCGCCAGGGCGCGGCGGACGCCGTCTCGGGACTCCGTGACCAGGCGGCGCAGCGCGGGGGCCGCGTCGGGGTGCTCGGCGAGCCACGCGTCGGTCGCGCCGGCGACGTCGACGCGGTCGTCGTCCGCCAGCTCGGTGGGGTAGAGGCCGACGACGATGTTCTGCGCCATCTCGTTCGTCTTGTCCGCCCACACGCGCTCGAGCAGCGCGAAGTACGGCTCGACGTAGGGGACCAGCAGGCCGCGGTCGTGGACCCGGCCGAACCCGCCGATCGTCGCGCCCTGCACGGCGTTAGCGAGGTCGTCGTTGTCGACGACGGCGGCCCAGGCGGACGCCTTCGCGTCCGTCGTCGGGACCGCCGCACGGGCGGCCGCGGCGGCGCGCTGGCCGGTGGCCGTCGGGTCAGCGGCGAGCTGGACCGCGATCTCGGTCTCGCCCGAGCCGCCGCCGACGACGAGCGACGTGAGCAGCTCCCAGCGCAGGTCGGTGTCGATGGGCAGCCCGTCGAGCTGGTCGCGGCCGTCCAGGAGCGCAGCGACCACGTCGAGGTGGGCGTCGGTGGACGCGCGTCCCGCGAACGCCTTCACGAGCTGGAGCTGGGTGTCGGAACCGGCATCGGCCGCGCGGGCCAGTGCCAGCAGCGCGTCCGCGGCCGCCTGGTCCGTGGCCTCGCGGTGCTCCGGCGCGACGTAGAGGTCGAGCGTCGTCGCGAGCTGGCGCAGCAGAACCAGCACCACCGACGAGTCCGTCTCGTGCGCGATGTTGCCGAGCACCAGGTCGACGAAGTCGCGCCCGGGCGTCTCGCCGTCGCGGGTCGCGTCCCACGCAGCCGCCCACACCAGCGTGCGGGGCAGGGACGCGTCGAACGCGGCGAGGTGCTCGACGGCGGCGGCCAGCGAGTCCTCGTCGAGGCGGATCTTGGCGTATGCCAGGTCGTCGTCGTTGACCAGCACCAGCAGCGGGCGCTGCGTCCCGACGAGCTGCGGGACCTCGGTGCGCGGGCCGTCGATGTCCAGCTCCACGTGGACCGTGCGCGCCAGGCGGCCGTCGACCAGGTCGTAGCCGCCGACCGCGAGGCGGTGCGGCCGCTGCACGGGGTACTCGTCGGGCACCTCCTGCAGCACCGCGAACGACGTGATGACGCCGTCGTCGCCCACGGAGATCTCCGGACGCAGCAGCGTGACGCCCGCCTTCTCCAGCCACAGCGCCGACCACGACGTCAGGTCGCGGCCCGACGTCGCCTCGAGCTCGACCAGCAGGTCGCGCAGCTCGGTGTTGCCCCACGAGTGCTTGGCGAAGTACGCCCGCACGCCCTCGAAGAACTGCTCCTGACCCACCCAGGCGACGAGCTGCTTGAGCACGCTCGCGCCCTTGGCGTACGTGATGCCGTCGAAGTTGACCTGGACGTCCTGCAGGTCGCGCATGTCGGCGACGATCGGGTGCGTCGAGGGCAGCTGGTCCTGGCGGTACGCCCAGCTCTTCTCGAGCGAGCTGAAGGTCGTCCAGGCGCTGGTCCAGCGCGTCGCCTCGGCCGTCGCGAGCGTCGAGACGAACTCCGCGAACGACTCGTTCAGCCACAGGTCGTCCCACCAGCGCATGGTCACCAGGTCGCCGAACCACATGTGCGCGAGCTCGTGCAGGATCGTCACGGCGCGGCGCTCCACCGTCGCCTCGGGGACCTTGGAGCGGAAGACGTACGACTCGAGGAACGTCACGCAGCCGGCGTTCTCCATGGCCCCGGCGTTGAACTCGGGCACGAAGAGCTGGTCGTACTTGGCGAACGGGTACGGCGTGCCGAACAGCGGCTCGTAGAACGCGAAGCCCGCGCGCGTGACGTCCAGGATGTTGTCGGTGTCCAGGTGCTCGGCCAGCGAGCCGCGGCAGTACACACCCAGCGGGATCTCACGGCCGTCGCTGCTGGTCAGCGTGCTGTGCTCGTGGTGGTAGGGGCCGGCCACGATCGCGGTGACGTACGACGACAGGCGCGGCGTCGTCTCGAACGTCCACGTGGCCGTGCCCTGGTCGACGCCGCCGTTGCGGTTGGTGCCGCCCTCGACCGCCTCGGGCTCGCCCACCTGCGGGTAGTTGGAGACGACGACCCAGTGGGCCGGCGCCGTGACCGTGAACGCGAAGGTCGCCTTGAGGTCGGGCTGCTCGAACACCGCGAACATGCGGCGGGAGTCCGGCACCTCGAACTGCGAGTAGAGATACACCTCGTCGTCGACCGGGTCGACGAAGCGGTGCAGGCCCTCACCGGTGTTCATGTACGCGCAGTCCGCGACGACGACGAGCTCGTTCTCGGCCTCGAGGTCGTCGAGCGCGATGCGGGAGTCGGCGAACACCGTCGCAACGTCCAGTGCGCGACCGTTGAGGGTGGCTCCGTGCAGCTTCGGCGCGATGAGGTCGATGAAGGTGCTCGCACCGGGGGTGGCCGAGAACCGCACGACGCTGCGCGAGGTGAACGTGTGCGGGCCCGTGGTCAGGTCCAGGGTGACGTCGTAGGACTTCGTCTGGACGATCGAGGCGCGCTCGCGCGCCTCCGCACGGGTGAGGTTCTCAGCGGGCACGCGGGTTCTCCTTGAGGCTGCGGGATCGTGGCTGGTGGCCGCCGTCGATCATGTCACGCGCGGCCGACAGGCTCACGACGAATGTCGGGCAGCCGCTCCGTCCGACAGGTGAGCGTGTGCCTGCTCGATGTGCGTTCGCGGCCCTCGTCGGGCGAGACTGCAGGCGTACCCGAGACCTGGAGGACACCGCCGTGCCGCAGAACGCCACCCCCGTCGTCGACTTCTGGTTCGACCCCGCCTGCCCGTGGGCCTGGATGACCTCGCGCTGGATGGACGAGGTCGCGGCGCAGCGCGACGTCGACGTCCGTTGGCACGTGATGAGCCTGGCGGTGCTGAACGAGGGGCGCGACGACCTCCCCGAGCGGTACCGCGAGCTCATGACCTCGGCCTGGGCCGCGGTGCGCGTCGTCATCGCCGCGCAGCGCGACCACGGCGACGGCGTCGTCAAGCCCCTGTACGACGCGTTGGGCACGCGGATCCACCCGGGCGGTCGCTCGGACAACGAGGCGATCATCGCGGAGGCGCTGGCCGAGGTGGGCCTGCCCGCCGAGCTCGCCGCGGTCGCCGGCACGTCCGACGTCGACGACCTGCTGCGCGCCTCGCACACCGAGGGCATCTCGCTGGTCGGCACCGACGTCGGCACGCCCGTCGTCGCGATCGACGGCGTCGGCTACTTCGGTCCCGTCGTCACGCCCGCCCCCACCGGTGACGCGGCGCTCGCGCTCTTCGACGGCCTCGTCGCGATGACCAAGGTGCCGGGCTTCTACGAGCTCAAGCGCAGCCGCACGGCGGGACCGCAGTTCTGACCTGGCGGTTGGAGCGTCCGGTTCTTCCCGTGTCATCCTGGCCGATGGAACCTGACCCCGGACGCCCTGGAGCATCATGACCGCGACGCCCCGCGCGATCCGTACCTGGGCGATCGTCGACGCCGTGCTGATCGTGATCCTGGTCATCGTCGCGCTGACGACGGCGGGCGGCGGTGGCTCGGGCGACGAGGCGCGCCCGAGCGCCTCGTCGTCGTCGTCGGCGTCGTCCTCGCCTGGGGCGTCGACCGGGACCACGGCGTTCAAGCTGCCCAGCGGCAACATCGCGTGCGCGATGTCCGACGACGGCGTGACCTGCACGATCGCCAGCATCACGTACGACCCGCCGGCGGTGGCCGGCTGCGACGGGAAGACGGGGCACGTGATCGTGCTCAACGACGACGGCGTCTCGTTCCCGTGCGAGACGGGCCCCGCACCGACCGTCGCAGGTGACGACGTGACGACCCTCGAGTACGGCAAGACGGCGACGACCGGCGACTACACCTGCACGAGCGCGACCGACGGCGTCACGTGCGTCGACGGTGACGGCACGGGCTTCCAGCTCGCCCGCGCCAAGTGGTCGAAGGTGGGCTGACCGGGCGACGCTGACCGGGCGACTTGACCGGGCGACCCGGGCCGCGCCTCACGGCACGGCCCGGGCACGCGCTCACCAGATGCGGACGCGCTGCTCCGGCTCGAGGTAGAGGGCGTCGCCGGGCTGGACGTCGTACGCCGAGTAGAACTCGTCGATGTTGCGCACGACGCCGTTGCAGCGGAACTCGTTGGGGGAGTGCGGGTCCGTCGCGAGGCGGCGGACGACCTCCTCGTCACGCCCCTTCGACTCCCAGACCTGCGCCCAGCCCAGCAGCACGCGCTGCACACCGGTGAGGCCGTCGACCACCGGCGCCTCGTCGAGCGGGCGACCGAGCGCGATGCGGTAGGCCTTGATCGCGATCGACAGACCACCCAGGTCGCCGATGTTCTCACCGATCGTCAGCGCGCCGTTGACGTGCTGCGACCCGCCGAGCTGGGCGGGGGAGAACTCGTCGTACTGCGCGATGAGGGCCGACGTGCGCTTCTCGAACTCCTCGCGGTCCTGTGCCGTCCACCAGTCCTCGAGGCGGCCCGCGCCGTCGTACTTGGACCCCTGGTCGTCGAATCCGTGACCGATCTCGTGGCCGATCACGGCGCCGATGCCGCCGTAGTTGACGGCGTCGTCGGCGTCCGCGTCGAAGAACGGCGGCTGCAGGATCGCGGCCGGGAAGACGATCTCGTTCATGCCGGGGTTGTAGTACGCGTTGACGGTCTGCGGTGTCATGAACCACTCGTCGCGGTCGATCGGCCTGCCGATCTTCGCCAGCTCGCGGTCCTGCTCGAACGCGGACGCGCGCCGCACGTTGCCGACCAGGTCGTCGGGCGTGACCTCGAGCGCGTCGTAGTCGCGCCAGCGCACCGGGTAGCCGATCTTCGGCGTGAACGCGTCGAGCTTGGCCAGTGCCTTCTCCCGCGTCTGCGCACCCATCCACTCGAGCCCGGTGATGGACTCGCGGTACGCCTCCACCAGGTGCGCGACGAGCTCGTCCATCCGCTCCTTGTGCGACGGCGGGAAGTGCCGCTCCACGTAGACCTTGCCGACGGCCTCGCCCAGCACGCCCTGCACCAGCGAGACGCCGCGCTTCCAGCGGTCGCGCAGCTCCTGCGCGCCGGTGAGCGTGCGGCCGTAGAAGTCGAAGTTGGCCTCGACGAGCTCGTCGGTCAGGTACGGCGCGCGGTCGCTGACGACGTGGAACGTCAGCCACGCCTTCCAGTCCTCGAGGGCTTCCGACTGCCAGAGCGCCGCGAAGGCCTCGGCGAACGAGGGCTCGCGCACGACGAGCTGGTCGAGCGACCCGGCGGGGGCGCCCAGGGCCAGGGCCCACGAGTTCCAGTCGAACCCGGGCGCGGCGACGGCCAGCGCGGCCAGGCTCGTCGGGTTGTACGTCAGGTCCGCGTCGCGGTCCTTGACGACGTCCCAGTGCGCGGCGGCGAGCTTGGTCTCGAGCGCGACGACGCGCCCCGCAGCCTCGTCGGCCGCAGCCTCGTCGAGCACGCCCGCGAGCGTGAGCATGCGCGCCACGTGCGGCCGGTACGCCGCCAGCACGGCCGCGTACTGCTCGTCGCGGTAGTACGACTCGTCGGGGAGACCGAGGCCGGACTGGTGCAGGTAGACGACGTACGTCTCCGGGTCCTTCGCGTCGTTGTCCACCCAGAACGAGACCGCGCCGCCGGCGCCCGTGCGCTGCAGCGCGCCGAGCGCACCCGTCAGCTCGGCCTGCGTGGTCGCCGACTCGACCAGGCCCAGGTCGAGCGCGAGCGGGGCCGTGCCGGCGGCCGCCACGGCACCGGTGTCCATGAAGCTCGCGTAGAGCGCGCCGATCTTCGCCTCGACACCGTCCGTGGCGTCGCTGGACTCGGTGATGATGTCGCGGACCTGCTCCTCCGCCTGGTCGTGCAGGGCGCGGAACGAGCCGTCCATGGCGCGGTCCGCGGGGATCTCGTGGGAGTCGATCCACCGGCCGTTGACGTGTCGGTACAGGTCGTCCTGCGGGCGGGTGTCGGGGTCGAGGGCGTTGAGGTCGATGCCGCTTCGGGTCATGGTGTACACCCTACGGACGCCCGCCGACAGCACACGGTGGAACCGCGCGCCGTGGCCCCTCGACCTGCGGCAAGATGGGCACATGCGCATCCACATCGGTTCCGACCACGCCGGGTACGAGCTCAAGGCCGCGCTCGTCGAGCACCTGCAGGCCGCCGGCCACGACGTCGTGGACCACGGCGCGCACGCGTACGACGCCGACGACGACTACCCGCCGTTCTGCATCGAGACGGGCGAGGCGGTCGTCGCCGACGCCGGCTCGCTGGGCGTCGTCATCGGCGGCTCGGGCAACGGCGAGCAGATCGCCGCCAACAAGGTGAACGGCGTCCGGGCCGCGCTGGCCTGGAACCACGACACCGCGACGCTCGCACGTCAGCACAACGACGCGAACGTCGTGTCCATCGGCGCCCGCCAGCACTCCGTCGACGAGGCCACCGCGCTGGTCGACGCGTTCCTG
>Ga0160439_1000447_pt1 | contig 19817 bp, 16 predicted proteins | sample HID1975M_E0MG_FD_108201 | JGI IMG/M metagenome (GOLD analysis project Ga0160439, IMG submission 108201) | Enriched soil microbial communities from UW Madison campus, WI, USA - HID1975M_E0 MG | ecosystem: Environmental > Terrestrial > Soil > Unclassified | place: USA: Madison, Wisconsin... | reverse complement strand
TGAAAGCGGCGCACAGGCGAAAGCGGTGATTGCCGAAGGTCTGGTGAAAGTTGACGGTGTTGTTGAAACCCGCAAACGCTGCAAAATCGTTGCAGGTCAGACGGTGGTTTTTGAAAGTCTGAGTATTACGGTTCAAGCGTAATTTCTCACCGAAACCGGCCCTTCACGGGCCGTTTCTTTTTGGCAAATCTGATCTATTCTGCATTTCTCACTCATAAACCTACGCAACTTATGCCAACCATAATTACCCACGCAGCCGTTCCCATTTGTTTAGGATTGGGGTTTGGCAAAAAAATTATTCCACCGCGTTTGTTGCTCGGCGGAATTGTGCTGGCGATGTTGCCTGATGCTGACGTACTGGCATTCAAATTTGGGGTGGCATATGGCAATGCCTTTGGCCATCGAGGTTTCACGCACTCATTATTGTTTGCGTTCGTGGTGCCTTTGCTGTGTTTGTTCGGTTATCGCTGGTTCCGGGCGGGCATCGTGCGGGTCTGGTTATTCCTGACCGTTTCGCTGCTCTCGCATAGTTTGCTGGACTCGGTAACGACCGGTGGCAAAGGTGTTGGCTGGTTGTGGCCGTGGTCAGATGAACGCTTTTTTGCCCCCTGGCAGGTGATTCGTGTCGCACCTTTTGCGCTTTCACGCTATCTCCAGCCGAGCGGGCAGGCTGTCATCTGGTCAGAAATTCAGTGGGTCTGGCTGCCTGCTTTGTTGATGGCATTTTTAATTTTCGTTCTGCGTAAAAATCTTCGCTAAATCCCCACAACTGCGCAGGTTAAAACCTGCGCAACTTCAAATATTCGATAACAGTATGGCTACAACTCAGATTTTAGTTGCTGGACAAAAAACGTTTCGCCAGTATAGGTAGAACGTTCTAGTAGAACGTTCTACCTAGCATAAAAACGCGTAAATTCAGAAAACGCGATAGCGGCGTCAACACCGGGGGATTGTCTATGAGTTTGTTATCCAGTATTACAAAATCGTTATCTAAGTTGTCGATGATAGGCCGCGCATTAATGTTGCCTATCTCATTGCTACCGGCTGCGGGTCTGTTGCTGGCCTTTGGCGATAAATTCCATTTACCGTTAATGATGAACGCAGGCGGGGTGATTTTCGACAACCTGCCGATGCTGTTTGCCATTGGTTCGGCGGTCGGCCTGGCGGCGGAATCTGGTATTGCTGCGCTGTCGGCGGCGGTGTCGGTGTTTATCATTAACGTGACTATTGGCACTGTTTTACACATCACGCCGGAAATGGCGGCGGCGGGTGGAAAATACGCCATGGTGGTCGGTATTCCGACCTTGCAGATGGGCGTATTTGGTGGCCTGATTTCCGGCATTCTGGCGGCGTGGTGCTACAACAAATTCCACACCATGCAGTTGCCTGAATTCCTTGGCTTCTTCTCGGGTAAGCGCTTTGTGGCTATTGCGACCGCATTCCTGTCGTTCCTGCTGGGTATGGCGCTGCCGTGGGTCTGGTCATACATTCAGTCGGGGATTGATTCGCTGTCGGTAATTGTCAACGGAGACAATCAGGCACTTTCCACGTTTATCTTTGGGCTGGTTGAACGCGCGCTGATCCCGCTGGGTTTGCACCATATCTGGTATCCGTCATTCTGGTATTCGTTTGGTGAATACACCACAAACGCAGGCCAGGTCATTCACGGCGATCAGACAATCTGGTTCAAAATGTTGGAGGAGGGTGTGAAATCCTTTAGCAGCGATAGCTACCACAACGCCGGTAAATTCATGCAAGGTGAGTTCCCGTTGATGTTGTTCGCGCTGCCGGCGGCATGTCTGGCGATGTACCATGAAGCGAACACCAAAAATAAGAAAATTGCCTCCGGTATTTTGTTCTCTGCGGCGCTGACCTGTTTCCTGACGGGCATCACCGAACCGGTAGAATTTACCTTTATCTTCGTTGCGCCAATTCTGTATGTGTTCAACGCGATTATGGCCGGGCTGTCTTATATGTGTATGTATTTGCTGCATGCGCATATCGCCAAGTCATTCTCCGCAGGGATGATTGACTACATTTCCTTTGGTATTTTGCCTTCGTTCAACGGTTATCAGACTAACTTCCTGTCGGCTGTGATTGTCGGTATCCCAATGGCGTTGATTTACTACTTCACATTCCGCTACGTGATTCGCCGTTTCGACGTGAAAACGCCGGGCCGTGCGGATGTTACCGCTAACGCGAATGACAAAACGGACACCGAACTGGCGGGGGATATTATCGGCCTGCTGGGGGGCGCGGAGAACATTAACTCCGTCGGTTCTTGCATCACACGTCTGCGTCTGGAAGTGGAAAAAAGCGAGCATGTCGATAAAGACGGCCTGAATAGTCTCGGTGCGCGCGGCGTGGTGTTTGTCGGTGATTCGGGTATTCAGGTGATATTTGGTGCTCGAGCGCAGTTTATCGCACAGACGATGTCCACAATGATTGGCAAATAATTTCCCCGTCATCCTTCAAGCCGCCGATATGTTTATGGGCGGCTTTATGGTATTGATAACAAGGATATTTGGTGCAAAGGAACGGGATGAAAAAGGTCAATATTATTGATGTAGCACAACTGGCTGGAGTTTCTGTCTCCACCGTTTCTTTAGTGCTGCGCCAAAAAGGGAAGATCTCCGAGGCGACCATCGAAAAGGTCAATGCTGCGATTAAACAGCTTGGCTACGTTCATAACGTCGCGGCGGCGAATCTGCGTTCCAGCACCTCCAATCTCATCGGCCTGATCATCCGCGATTTTAACGATTCTTTCTGCGTTAATGTGATGGCAAGTGTAGTTCACTACCTTGAGAAACAAGGTTATATGGTGTTTCTCGGCCATCCGCAGGATGACACGCAACAGCTTCAACAATGCTTAACGTCGTTCACGCAACAAGGTGTGGCTGGGGTGATTTACCTGGATGCCAACCACCGTTTAGCCTCGATTCCGTCACTTATTTCTGAATGCCCGTTGCCGACGGTGATTATCGCGGAGTCCACGGTGAGCAGCCATCGCGACGTGATTGGGCGAGACAATCGCCAGGCCGGGAACCAGGCGACGCGCTATCTGCTCGATCGCGGCCACCGCAATATCGCTTATCTGGGCGGTACGGCGGCAAATCTCATGCGCGAGGAACGCTTGCTCGGTTATCGCAACGCGCTGGCGCAGTACGATTTACCGTTCCGTGAAGAGTGGGCGCCAGTTTGTGAAAATGATACGGAAGCGGCGGCCCGTTTAACGCGCCAGTTGCTTGAGAAAAACAGCAAAATCACCGCCATGCTTTGCCATTCCCCCTCGGCCATAATTGGCTGCCTGAATGGGATTGCGCAGGTTGGGCGTACCGTCGGTAAAGACGTGTTTTTAACGCAGCAGGTTTCGTTGATTGGTTTTGAAGACATGATGAACATTAATCTTACTTCGCCACGGTTTACCTACGTTTCGGCATCCAGTGAAGAAGCGGGAAGACAAGCCGCAACGCTGATTGTGAACAAGATTAAAGAGCCGACGTTACCGCCGCAGAAGATTATTATTTCAGGGGAGTTGGTTCAGCGGGAATCGGCTTAACTAAATGAGCAAAAAACACATCCTCCAAAGCATCGTTTAGCATAAGGTAGTGAGGGGGTTATATGATAATGCCTTTCACTACTTATTCAGAAAAAGATGTTGTTGAATACAAAAATGTGAGTCATGTTGCATTCATGTAATAAAAGTTTTTGTTAAGTCAAATTTAAAACCTATATGAAATTCTTTATAAACTAGATGTCAATTAAGGATATGTATTCTAATTTTCCTTGAGTAAGGAGAAGGAGTAAGATAGATAAATCATAAAAAAACACTTCAAATGTCCACTCACTACACCGAGTGGGGGATGATTTTGTCATCCACTAAAACAACGTACTGGAATCTATGTATATGTCTGATAATGAAAGTTCACCTTTTCAAAATGGCAGCTTATCGTTAGAACAAAAGCTTGACCGAGCACGTACAGAACTTCTTGACCTAACAGCACGTAACAAACTTCTCAATATTCCACGGACTAAAACAGCTAAGCAACTTGAGATCGTGGATGAGCGTTCTGATGAAATCTATCGGTTGCTGGTGAAAGAAGGACGAGCGTTTACTTTTCTTCCTGGCCGAGCAGGAAAAAAAGGTGAAGTGATTGACGATAACGATGCTGAAGGCAGTAATGAAGAGTCGGATGAACAGACATATGATTTTGACGTCAACTACGATAATTATGAACTAAAAGCTGAACATCAAGATACAAAATTCCAGACTCGCCTAACGTCAAAGGGCTTACAGAAGCGGTTGCTCGATCTGTACCATGACTCAAGGACTCTTGAGGAAGATCAGGGTGTAAACATTCTGTTCCTAACTCTGGGTTCTCTCAAATGGATCGATCCTAACAATAAAGAAAATCTTCGGTATGCACCGATAGTTTTGTTGCCTGTAAATCTCGAACGTGGCACAGCCAGAGAAAGATTTAAACTAACAATTAGGCAAGACGATATAATTCCAAATTTATCATTGGAAACTTATTTAGAGCGGGTACATGAAATTATTTTACCTGAAATGAATATGGATGATGATTTTGATATCTCTAGTTATATGTCCCAAGTTGCCGACTCTATTGTTATAAAAAAAGATTGGGAAGTATTGGAGAATGATATCACTCTTGGTTTTTTCTCCTTCTCAAAATTTCTCATGTATCGCGACCTTGATCCTGCAAACTGGCCTGAGAACGAACGCATAACAGATCAACCAATTATCCAATCTCTTATGGTTAATGGTTTTGATTGTAGAGATGAAATGTTCCCGGATGATGCACCAATAGATTCGTTAATTCCACCGCGTGATATGCTGCATATCATGGATAGCGATACATCACAAACATTAGCTATACATGATGTCCGTAAAGGTAAAAGCCTTGTTATTCAAGGTCCTCCGGGAACGGGGAAGTCTCAGACAATAGCAAATGTGATTGCTTCAGCAATTGCTGATGGGAAGACAGTTCTTTTTGTTGCTGAAAAATTAGCGGCACTTGAAGTAGTAAAACGTCGTTTAGATCAGGCTGGTGTAGGCGATGCATGTCTGGAATTACATAGTAATAAAGCCAATAAACGTGGTTTTCTTGATGAATTAAAACGTGTTTGGGAGTTAGGATCACCCAGAGGTGAATTTCCTGATGTCCTTGTAGAGAATTTAACTGCTATAAGGGACACTCTAAATCAGCACCCAACAAGACTTCACAAAGTTTATCATCCTTCAGAGTTATCACCTTACCAAGTCATGGGGCATCTTGTACGCTTGCGTCAGGCAGGCCAGGCACCCACTGATTTAAAACTGCATCATTTTGAAGAATGGAATCAAAACGATTTTGTCAAAAGGATTGATTTGGCTAAAGAGATTGTTGAGAGGATCACTGATATTGGTTTACCAGACCAACATCCATGGAACGGTGTGAATCTTGAGGAAATTTTACCAGTAGAAGTTGAAAGACTAGTTCCTCGATTAAGCGGTTTGCAAAATAGTGTGACAAAACTACAGTCAGATACTATTTATCTAGCTGGTGAACTAGCAACTACTCCGCCACTTGTATTATCCGATCTCGAAAGTCTTGTTGAAATTACTGAATTTGTAATAGATGCCCCTAAAATTTCCACAGATGCACTGAGTTCTCCTATTTGGCAGGAAAATTTAGCTCCTGTTAAAAAGCTTATTAATAATGTTAGAGAGTATCAACAGGCTTATCAGAGTGTTGAGTCGTATATCGTTTTAAGTGAAATAGAAACACCACTCGGTGAGCTGGGTGATGCACTCGCTAAGTTGCCTCAAGATTTTGATTCAAATGGGTTTTCTGCATCGAGAAACTTACTTAGTCCGTTACAGAAGCTTTCTCAAGACGCGATGCGCCTGCATGAAGAACTCGGTACTCACGAGGGATTTAGTACTATTCAGGAAATAGAGAGGCTTGTTGCATTAGGTGAAAGAGTTGCGGAAGCTCCGGATGCCTGCCCAGATGCCTTTATTGCTTCTGTATGGGATCACGGCGTAGAAAAAGCTGCAGAGCTAGTAGATTCAATATCAACATTCACTTCCATATATAGCGCAATTGAAAATCAGATAAACGAGTCATCATGGGGAATGGACTTACTGGCGACCAGAAATACTCTTGCAAGCCATACAGGGATCTTCCGCTTTTTCAATTCTGATTGGCGGAAGGCAAAAGCATTAGTCGGTTCTCTTCTCAAAAATTCAGCATTGCCAATTGAACAACAAATACAGTTGTTAGATGAACTAATCCGCGGCCAGGCAGCGAAGAAAACTATCAAAGAAAATAATGAATTTGGTAATTCAGCCTTCGGCACTGATTGGCGAGGAGAAAAGAGTAATAGTTCATCTTTAATGGCATTAGTTGAATGGATGAGAACATTACGTGGAGTTGGAGCCGAGGCCCGGCAATTGGCCGGTCGCCTTGCTGACAGGGAAGGTATTAAGCTCAGAACTCAACAATTAAACAATTTACTGCAACAAGTTCGAACAGAATTGGATGTTCTTTGGTATTCCTTTGGACACTCGCCCGAAGAGTATTTTTCAAATCAGCTCTCTATCTCACGTGTCTCGCTAATTTTCATTGAACAGCGTGTCCAAAAGTTAAATTGGATCGATGTAATATCGCGAAAAGTTTTGCTTAATCCTTCTTCACGCATCGACGAGCGAAGCCAGATGATCATGAAGATTATTGAGCTTCAGCAACGTGCTGCACAGATCAATTATGAAAGTCAAGTTGGTGAGCATGCATTTGGCACCGATTGGAAAGCACAGCATTCCGATTTGCAGATACTTTGTCATGCATTTGACTGGATTGAAAAACATTCAGATTTACGTTTTGTGGCTGCGAAAATAACGGATTGCAATGCAGTGCTTCAATCAGCAAAAGATGCTGTGGATTCTGGTGAGCAAATATCAAATCAAATCACTCAGATAGCAAATGAATTTTGCTCTGAGCCTGAGACATTATTTGGAGTGACAACCGTTGCCCAGATATCTTTAAAATCTCTGGATGAGAAGTTACAAACTTGGATATCTCATTCGGAGCAGCTTTCCAAGTGGGTTGCTTATAGGCATCGTATTTCTCTGGCGCATAAATTTGGATTGGGTGACGTTGTTGAAAGCCTGGCAAATGGGAAACTTAGTTTAGATTCATGTATCTCATCAGTAGAGCGGTCGTATTTTGAGTCATTACTAAAAATGATGGTATCTAAAGAGCCTGAGTTAGCTCGTTTTGATGGTGAGCTACATTCTCGCCAGGTTGCAGGCTTTGCTGAATTAGATCTCAAGCGAATCAAGGCTGCAAGCCTTGAAGTAGTACGAACACATCATAGACAAATCCCATCTAAAAATGCTGGATTCGGTCCTGTAGGGATTCTGCGTGCTGAGATGGTTAAGAAAAGAGGTCATATGCCTATTCGACAATTAATGTTGAAGGCAGGATCTGCTATTCAGGCACTAAAACCTGTAATGATGATGAGTCCATTATCTGTCGCTCAATTCCTAATCCCCGGAAAACAAAAGTTTGACCTTTTAGTTATGGATGAAGCTAGTCAAATACAACCAGTAGATGCAATCGGTGCAATAGCACGTTGTAAACAAGTTGTCGTTGTAGGTGATGAACGCCAACTTCCACCAACACGCTTCTTTGCCAAAATGACAGAGTCCGTAAACGATGATGAGGATGATATTGCTCAAGTCTCTGATATTGAAAGTATTCTTGGGTTGTTTGTTGCCCGTGGGTTACCGCAGCGAATGTTAAGATGGCATTACCGCAGTAGGCACGAATCTTTGATAGCCGTATCAAATACTCAATTTTATGAGAATAAACTTTTTATTGTGCCGAGTCCTTACACGCAGGAAGCAGGGATGGGACTGCAATTTCGTCCGGTTGTAGATGGTATTTTTGAAACAGGGAAAGGCATAAACGCAGTAGAGGCTAAACAAGTTGCTTTGGCAATCATGGAACATGCCCGTAAATACCCAGAGCAGTCTTTAGGTGTGGCTACATTTTCAGTTTCTCAACGTAAAGTGATTCAGGATGAACTCGAACTTTTGCGCCGACTGAATCCAGATTTAGAAGAGTTTTTTAACGCCCATCTTAGTGAGCCATTCTTTGTAAAAAACCTTGAGAACGTTCAAGGTGATGAGCGTGATGTTATTATGATATCAGTAGGATACGCCAGGAATCCTCAGGGATATATGGCTATGCGGTTCGGTCCCCTCGGCTCAGAGGGCGGGGAGAGAAGACTCAATGTTTTGATTAGCCGTGCGAAACGACGTTGTGAGGTATTCGCTTCAATTACTGACGAAGATATTGATTTGGAAAGAGCAAAGGGCAAAGGGGTAGTTGCGTTCAAACTCTTTTTGCAATATGCCCGAACCGGCAAAATTTCCTTAGCTCAGCGTACAGAAAGAGAAATGGACAGCATCTTTGAAGAACAAGTAGCTGACGCTATCCAAAAAGCTGGTTTCCAGGTTCATCCGCAGGTTGGTATTGCTGGATTCTTTATTGACCTGGGGATTGCCGATCCTGAAATGCCGGGTCGATATTTGCTGGGTATCGAATGCGATGGACGAGCTTACCATTCCTCCCGTTCTGCGCGAGAACGAGATCGCTTACGCCAGGCTGTCCTCGAAGATCATGGATGGATTATTCATAGGATCTGGAGCACTGATTGGTTCCAACGGCCAGCGGAACAATTGCAGCGAACATTGCAGGCAATTGAATCTGCAAAAAGAGAATTGTCAGAACGTTCAGAAAGAACTCAAAATCGTTCCCGCGCAGTTCCTGTCGATATTATAACGGTCGATCGAGGTCCCGTCGTTGAAATTGGACTGGTTGATGCTGATGTTATTGCTACTGCTTCGCTGGATTACGTTGAAGCTAAACCAGTCGCGCACCTAAATTATGAACTGCATGAAACACCTTTAGGGATCCTGACCGAATTAGTTGAACAAATAATTGAAATCGAATCACCGGTGCACTTCAGTGAAGTTGTTACGAGAATTAGAACCGCTTGGGGATTACAGAGAACAGGCGCAAGGATTGAGTCTGTAGTCGACCGAGCGGCCAATCTTGTGTGTAAAAAAGGGGACATTATCAGAGACGGTCAGTTTTTAATTCACCAGAAATCGATAATTGCTCTTCGAAACCGCCAGAATGTCGAGTCTTTAGGGCTGCGAAAGATTGAAATGCTTCCTCCAAAAGAAATTGCCGTCGGAGTGGTCCAGGTAGTTAAGAATAATTTGGGGGCTACTGATGATGAGATTGTTGTATCAATTTCGAGAATGCTAGGTTTTAAATCGACCAGTAGTGTATTGCGTAAAGCAATATTAGATATTCTTGAGGGCCTTCTCGAAGACAGTCTTCTATTGCGGGATGAAGCAATGGTTGTGGAAAATAAATTAATATCTACGACTGAGTAACTTACTGTTTTGATGTGTTTAAGGGCTTAATGAAAATTAAGCCCTTATTTTCATTAACGGTGATATTCACCCGCCGCTTCTGGCTGGTACTGCACCTCTAGCACTTCGAGATGTGTCTGGTTGCCGTTTGGCAACGTCCAGTTAATCGTCGCACCGGCACGTAAACCCAAAAGCGCTGCTCCAACGGGCGCCATCACTGAAAGCTGGTTATCGCTGTCTGTCAGGTTTGCCGGGTAAACTAGTGTGCGCACATGCTCTTCTTTCGAGGACAAATCGCGGAATTTCACGCGGCTGTTCATCGTCACAACATCAGCCGGAATATCTTCAGGCTTACGCATTTCCGCTCTGTCCAGTTCGGCATTCAGCACGGTTGCTACCGGCTGGTTGGCAAATTGTGGCTGCTCCAGCAAACGGTCAATACGCTCGGCATCGAGTTCATTAATGATAATGGCTGGTCTGGACATAATTCTCGTTTCTCTCCGTGTAAATAGCAGGCAGTCATATGCCTGATGAGGACCTTACAAAAGAAAACCCTCACCGGTAAGAGTGAGGGTTTGGTCTGTAGTGATGATACTTAGCTTAGCCCATAGTTTAAAGTGACATCAGTCACAAACTACCGTTTACAGAATAATGCTGCCGACCAAAGCGAACAGGAAGGCGATAGTCCCGATAAGCGTTTCCATCACGGTCCAGGTCTTCAGCGTGGTTTTCTCGTCCATTTCAAGGAAACGGCCGACCAGCCAGAAACCGGAGTCGTTCACGTGAGACAACACGGTTGCACCGCCGGCAATCGCCACCACGATAAAGCACAGGTCGAACTGGCTAAGGCCAGGAGTTGCTGCGACCATCGGGGAAATCAGTGCCGCAGTGGTGGTCAGCGCAACTGTTGCCGAACCTTGTGCCACACGCAGAGCGGTAGAGATAACGAATGCGGCAACAATCACTGGCATACCGGTATCAGACAAAATACCTGCCAGCGCATCGCCAATGCCGCTTGCACGCAGAACGCCGCCGAACATACCACCCGCACCGGTCACCAGAATGATGCCGCAGATTGGGCCAAGCGCGCCATCACACACTTTTTCCAGATGCTGACGGCTATGGCGGCCGCTAAACACTGCCAGGGCGAAGAACACGGTAATCAGCAAGGCGATAGGGGTTTTACCTAACATACGCAGGAACTGAACCACGGTGTTATCGGCAGTTACCCAACCGAGCACGGTCGCGGTGTTCAGGCCGGTATCGAGGAAGATCAGAACCAGTGGCAGCATCAGGATGGATAAAACGGTACCAAACGCTGGCGGCTGGTGGTTAGGATCGGCTTCAACGCTTCCGAGGAAAGAAGAAGGCAGAGGAACTTCGAATTTTTTACCCGCGTACAGGCCAAACAGGTAAGCACCGAGATACCAGGTTGGGAGCGCGATCACCAGACCGACAATCACCAGCAGGCCGATGTTTGCACCCAGTAATTCACTGGCAGCAACCGGACCCGGATGCGGTGGCAGCAAGGCGTGCATGACGGCAAACGCACCCGCAGCAGGCAGCGCATATTTAAGCGTGGAACCACCAAACTGTTTTGCCACGCTGAAGATAATCGGCAGCATGACGACCAGACCCGCATCGAAGAAGATCGGGAAGCCAAACAGCAATGAGGCCACGCCGAGCGCCAACGGAGCGCGGTGCGAACCAAATTTACCGACCAGCGTGTCAGCCAGTACTTTTGCGCCGCCGGAAATTTCCAGCAGACGGCCAATCATTGCTCCGAGGCCAACCAGCAGTGCAACGCCCGCCAGCGTGCTACCAAAACCGCCCAAAATAGTCGGGACAATTTTGTCGAATGGCACGCCAGTGACCAGGGCTACGACAACGCTCACCAGTGTTAATGCTAAGAATGCATGCACCTTGAAGCGCATGATGAGAAGAAGCAGGAGTAGAACTGCACAGGCTGCGATCCCTAGCAGGGTTCCTGCACCGTAATGGGCTGTAAGTTCGGTCATATGTTTTCCTCTGCGCCGACTTTATAAGTGAAAAAGGCTTTAAGCATAATTCACCAGATTGCTGATACCGGTAACATGATATCGGTAACATGACGCTGTCGGGAATGGACTACCTCATGTTTATTAACATTTTGGGAGCAAGGTCAAACTATCGAAATAAACCCTCACAAGCCGCAGTAGAACAATTGCTGACCGTAAATAAACCTGCCTGGTGAGAAAATTGAATTACGCTGTATATGCACCTTTCAATTGGGCACATCGTACGACCATCACCTGAACAGGAGTTATCATGAGCCATTTCGACAAACTCAAGTTAAAGGACGGCAGTTCTCTTTATTTTAAGGATTGGGGAGAAGGGCAACCGGTAGTATTCAGCCACGGCTGGCCATTAACGGCGGATGCGTTTGAAGATCAGATGTTTTTCCTTGGGCAGAAAGGATTTCGGGTCATCGCTCATGACCGGCGCGGGCATGGTCGCTCGTCGCAAACCTGGGACGGTAATCATATGGATCAATATGCTGACGACCTGGCCGAACTGACGGCGCACTTAAATTTGAAAGATGCGATTCATGTCGGGCATTCAACTGGCGGCGGTGAAGTTGCCCGTTACATTGGGCGTCACGGTACGAGTCGCGTGGCGAAAGCGGTTTTGATCAGTGCCGTTCCGCCGATTATGGTGAAAACCGATTTTAATCCCAACGGTGTGCCCATTGACGTTTTTGATGGTATCCGCGAAGGCGTGCGTGCCAACCGTGCAGATTTCTTCAAAGAGCTGACGCTGCCGTTTTACGGTTACAACCGTTCAGGGGCAGAAATCTCGGAAGGGGTCAGAGAGAGTTTTGTAGAACAAGGCATGCAGGGCGGGATTAAAGCGCTTTACGACTGCATTAAAGCGTTTTCTGAAACCGACCTGCGCGAAGATTTAAAGAAAATGACCATCCCGACGCTGGTGATTCATGGTGATGACGATCAAATAGTGCCGTTTGAGACCTGCGGCAAGGTCACGGCGGCGACATTGCCAGACTCTATCTTCAAGGTTTATGAAGGCGGTTCGCACGGTATTTGCACCACGGAGAAAGACCGGGTCAATGCGGATTTGCTGGAGTTTCTGAAAGGCTAGCGTCATACGGCGGGTAAATCAGTTTTACCCGCCGTTCAGTTATTTTCATTTCGCCGCGACCGGCAACATAATTTCTTTCAAAATTTCATAACGTTGCTGTGGTGAAAGCCAAATCAAACCTAACAATTTATGCGCCTGGTCTTCGCGTTCGAACTGCGTTTTTAACTGCATTAAAAAACGTTTTGTTGTGTTCATAGTCACCTCCACTTTTGATAAACAAAGCATATGACTACAAACCCGGAACTAATAGTGAACTGATTGTTTTTTGTGTTCAGTGTTTGTTGGGACTGTCGGCCGCCAGTGCGGCGGCCTCAATAATGGGAGCATCTTTGAGTAGAAGCAGTTTTTAGGTATAAGCGCGATTTAAAAAGAGCGGCTAAGGCAGATTCAGGCTGAACAATTTCTTCATGGCAATCGCGCCGCTACCGGTCATATTCACTTCACGATATCCCGGCGTGCGGGTTATCCAGCCTTTGTGTAGAAGAAGCGTCATTAAAGCTGAACCTGCATCTCCTCCCAGATGGAAACGTCTTTCGCTCCAGTCCAGGCACGGGCAGCAGGCCTTGCGGCGTGGATGTGGATCGAGCACGGCCCCGAGATTCTGGAGCTGAGATTTTCCCTCTGGTGTCAGCGCGTTGCCATCCTCCTCAAGCCATTTTTCCCGCAGCATGAAGTCGTAAATTTTCACCGCCAACTCTCCCGCCAGATGGTCATAGCAGGTACGTGCATAACGCATGTTTACCGGCGTGCGGGGCGTAGGAGAAATGCGTGGGTGCATGGAAACCCCCATCAGGTTTTCCAGCAGCCCGGCAATATGTTGCCCCGCAAGGCTGTAATAGCGATGGCGGCCCTGTGTCAGGCAGATAATCAGCCCACTGTTGAGAAGCCGGGTCAGATGCCCGCTGGCAGTCGACGCGGCAATCTCTGCTACCGCGCTCAGTTCTGTCGCTGTCCACGCCCGTCCATCCATCAGCGCGCACAAAATACTGACCCGCGAGGGGTCAGATATTGCGGAAGCCACCAGCGACATGGACTTTTCAAGTGAATCAGCCAGGTTGTCGTCAACTTCAGTTTTCAAAAGACTCATTGAGTCGGTATTTCCCATTTGCGTGTTGCCTCGGCGGCACGGGTATTATCATCGGTAAGGAGAATAAGCTGATTATTGTGATCGCTATACTGTACCAGAATGTTTATGCCACATTGAGCAATGGCCGCCGCTATTTCCCCCAGTTCCCCAGGCCTCTCCTGAAGTAATTTTCTTATCAGTGGGCGACACACATTCCGAACGTCGAAACCGGCTTCGGTCAGAACTTTACGGGCTTTCTCGCCGTCTTCCACCAGGAAATGAGCATGGCTTGCGTTGGGCACAGAGAAAACACCGCCGCCCTCAAGACCGACGCCATTCATACCCAGTAATTTGCCGAGCGAGGCGAGTGAACCGCAGGAGTTGGTGAGGATGACGTGAATATCAAACATGCGCCTGCTCTCCCTTTGCAGACGAGTAATCTCTGACTACGTTGGCAATGCGTATTCTGTAAAACGAAAAAATCGACTGCTTGCCTTCCTGCTGCGCCGCTCGATGCATGGCATTGCATTTCCACTGGAGTACCGCGTCCTCGTTTTCCCACCATGAAAGCGAAAGAATTTTTCCAGGCGTGCTGATGCTCTGGAATCGTTCAATAGAAATAAATCCGGGGATGTCTGCCAGCAAGGGCTTCAGTTCAGCGGCAAGCTGAAGATATCGTTCCTGCGTCTGAGGTTGGGTGTCTGCTTCAAAAAGTACGGCAATCATTGGCTCTCTCCTGTGTCAAAGTTCAGCCAGGTTATTACCGATAAAAGTGAGATGCTTCGGCAGACACCGAAATATGAATGCGTTACCGTCTGAACCCGCAGGCGGTAACTTAAATACATGGCGTTTATTCCTGCGTGAAATTAACGGACGGTTCGAATGGCTGTATCAATCAGCTCATGCTTTCCACCGCCCAGCGACGGGGCAGAAGCCGCGACCATGTCATGCGGGAAACCAAGCGAAATTGCGCTTGCGGCGTCCAGGCGTGATAGTTGTTCCCCCGTCAGTTGAACATTTACCGATGCGAGATTATCCGCAAGTTGTTCCGCTGTCCGTGGGCCAATAATCGGTAGCGTTCCCTTAGCGAGCACCCACGCGATGGCGATTTGCCCTGGGGGATATCCTGTTTCATCAGCAATCGCCAGTACTGCATCCACCGTGGCAGTTTTTATTTGATTGCTCTCATCATGAATGACCGCGCCCAGACCTTGTGCACGCCCGGATTCACCTTTGCGATATTTGCCGGTAAGCAAACCGCCGCCTAAAGGTGACCAGCTCACCACACCCAGGTTAAAAGCCTCCGCCATAGGCAACAGTTCGCGTTCTGCCGAGCGTTCCACCAGACTGTATTCCAACTGCACCGCGGATACAGAAGACCAGCCGCGAAGTTCAGCCACGGTGGCGGCGGTTGCGACACGCCATGCCGGGAAATCAGAAAGCCCGGCGTAGAGAATTTTACCTGAACGTATCAGGTCATCGAGGGCTCGCGCGATTTGATCGACAGGTGTGACTCCATCAGGCATATGCACCCAAAGTAAATCGATGTGATCCGTCTTTAAGCGTTTGAGACTTGCCTCAAGGGAATTCACCATGGACTTGCGGCTATTACCGGAGCGTTGAAGGCCCGCTTCAGGCGAGTCGCCGAGGGAAAATTTGGTCGCCAGCACAATGTCATCGCGTTCGGTAGCAATGAAATCGCTGAGCATCGTTTCTGATTGACCAAACTGATATTGGTCAGCCGTATCAATAAAGTTGCCACCGGCTTCACGGTAGCGGGTGTAGATATTACGGGCTTCTTCTTTGTCTGCGCCATAACCCCAACCGTTGCCGAAATTACCCGTGCCGAGGGCGAGGGTTGAGACTCTAAGACCTGTATTTCCAAAGATGCGATAACGCATGGCTTCACCTCTTAAAGGTTGTTTCGCGAACATATCTGTATATGAGAGAACCGCGATTGGTCAGACAGCGGTAACCTCAGAAGTAGACTCAACGTCCGTGAAAACTGTAGCCATCAGCTGAAAAACTATCGAAAAGAGGGAATGCAGAGGAGATTTTTAATTTCACTAGAGTGTAGTGCATAGGTTGCAACTCACCATTTCCCCCATATGTCTTACGGGGGTTGCCGGAGCGGGTCGGAGTAGGAACTCGAATCGGAGATCCTGACCGACGAAAACGTGAAAGAACGGGTTTTGTAGGGTGGATAAGCCGCAGGCGTCATCCACCGCTTTGGTGATTAATAACCTACCGCATCCAGGCGGAATTGCTTCGCGCAGTTGCCCGGGTTTTTCTGTTTAGCGAATGAATCTTCGTTTAAAGGGCCGTTAATTTTTGCTGCATCCAGAGAGATTTGCATTTCAGTCAGGTAAGCCGGATTCCCGTTGCAGGTTAGTTTTACCGCTTTTACCGCATCGTCTCCCCAGCTTTTTTCCAGCGCTTTATTGAAGGCTTTTCGCGTCACGATTTTGCCGTAGTTTTCAGCCAAAAAGTTTCCAAAAGCGCTTTGTTTAAATTCACTATTCAGGCGCACCATGGTGCCGAAATAGGCATTAGGGTTGAAGCCAAAACAGACGCCATGTTTGGCAAATTCATAACGATCCAGGCATGACTGGCCGCCTGCGCCCGGCATGACTCCGGCGAGCTGGCTGGCGATATCTGGGGTTAATGCAGGCGCAGGTGCCTGGCATTTTTGCGAGCCGCGTACCTCGGCCATGTTAGGAACCGGGCGTGTAGAGCAGCCGTAACGCATCCAGCGCTTTTCATCTACACCCCTTGCTGCCACTGACTTTGGCAAACCAGGCCACAGACCATGCGCCGTCAAAAAGGCACGTTTATCATTTTGTTCCTGCTGAGTTTTACACTCGGCTGGCTCATTGCGATTGCGTTCATGCATGCTTTGGCAAAAGCCCGTTTGCCAGGATAGCGCCAGGACATAACGATCAAAATCGCCATATTGCCTGGCGGTCAGCGGCTGCGCTTGCAGCAGGGAGCTGGTGGACAGTAAAGAGGTCAGAATTAGCGTGTTTTGCCACGTCATTTTCATGCGTTTTCTCGCTCGGGCTTCCAGAAGTCATCATATTTAACCATAAAAAAAGCGCCTCACAGAGACGCTTGTTTCCAGAATGACTGACCGTTAGCTCCAGAGGGCCAGAATCGGCCAGCCGACGCACAACAACAGGCTGATATAGATCACGCCAAAAATGGCACCTAATCGCCAGTAATCTTTGGATTTCACATAACCGCAGCCATAGATAATCACGCCAGGGCCGGTGGCATAAGGCGTCAGGCAGCCCATTATGCCGATGGACAGCACCAGAAGGATGCACAAGTGCTCCATGGGTACGCCCGGAATACCTTTACCTACGGCGAGGATCATCGGCAGCATAGTAGCCGTGTGGGCCGAAAGGCTGGCGAACAGATAGTGCGCAAAGTAGAACACCAGAACCAGCACGATCACCGTGGCGTTAGGCGAGAATCCTTCAAGGTGCGAGCTCATGGTATTGGCAAACCAGTCGATGAAACCGGACCGGCTCAGGCCGCTTGCCATTACGACCAGCGTGGCGAGGTTCACTAGCGTGTTCCAGGCACTGTGATATTTGGTGATGTCTTTCCACGGCACGACGTGCAGCGCCAGCATCAGCGACACCGCCAGTAAACCCACCGCGGTGGCATCAATGATTTCACCGCCGAACACCCATAACCCGAGGCTCAGTAACACTAAACAGATTAAAATCATCTCTTTGCGTGTTAATGCACCCATCTCTTTTAATGCGCTGCTGGCCCAGCCAGACACCTCCGCGCTGTGCGTCACTTCTGGTTTATACAGCACATAAGAAAGCCATGGGGCGACAATCAGCAAGATGATCCCCACGGGCAGGAAACTTAAAAACCACTGCATCCAGCTTATCTGGATACCGGCAATTTTGCTGACGAACTCCAACCCCAGCACGTTAGGTGCTGCCCCGGTGATAAACATCGAGGAGCTAAGACTTGTACTGATCACCATCATCCACATCAGGTAACTCCCGATGCGGCGCGATGAAGGATCGTTTGGGAAGGACTGGAACAGCGGCGGCAGGTTTTTGATTACCGGGAATACGGTGCCGCCGGTTCGTGCGGTGTTTGACGGGGTAAACGGTGCCAGCAGCACGTCGATGATGACAATCGCGTAGCCGAGCGTCAGCGTCCGCTTGCCCATGAATTTCACCATAAACAGCGCGATACGGCGACCCAGCCCGGTGACTTCATAACCCAGCGCGAAGATAAACGCCCCGAATACCAGCCAGACCGTGGTGCTTGAGAAGCCTGCCAGCCCCCATTTCAGCGCCTGTTTCCCGGCGTCAAATGCAGGGTCTGCCAGTTCTTTAGCGTCGAACAGCAGGTAATCGCTGCCGATGACGCAAATCGTCACGGCGATAAAGCTGATTGCCGTTGCTGGAATCGGCTCCAGAATCATGCCGACAATCATGGCGACAAAGATTGCAAAGTAGTGCCACGCCTGCGGAGGCATGCCGTCGGGCACTGGAATAAGCAGCATCACGGCCATCACCACTAGCGGGGCCAGTAACTTCCATATTTTATCTTTTGAAACAGACATAACTGATTCTCCAGTAAGGATTTTTATTAATTCATGTTGAGTGTGTAGGGCATTAGTTCGCTTAAAAAATGGGTGACGATCAGCAGATCTGCGCTGCCGCCAGGGCTGAGATTGCGTTCGATACATTGCTGGTTAAATTCGTGCAGGTGGCTCAGATCGGCGGGTTGACGAATACCACCCCGGCGTAACAGTGTTTGGGCGTGTTGTTGCAACCATTGAAGGCCGGCGCTTCCGCCGCGCGAGGCGACGTTGGTGTCGTTGTTGACGGACATCAGCACCAGCAAAGTGTCGAGCAACGCGAGTTCGGGGTTACTTCCTGCCGCAAGGCGTGTGCGGTAATGGGGAAGGGCGAGTCTGAGCACCAGCGGATAGCCAGCCTCGGCTTCTCCGCGTGCCCCTGTTAGCCCCATCTGGCAGTAAAGGCGTTGCCCGGCGGTTTGTTGGGCGTTGCCGTTTTGCAGTTCGCGACCGGTTAAACCCTGGCAATAATTGGCGACGGTTTTACCGACAACTTCTGGCGAAATAACTTGCCGCTGCTGATACAAGCGCCCGATGGTGGCACACAGCAATCCCAGGGAAAAAATGGTGCCTTTATGGGTGTTGACGCCAGCCGTTGCGCGGAACATATCGGCTTCACAACCCATGCCAATCACGCGCAGGTCCGCGAGCGCTTCATGTGCTGGACAGTTGGCGTGACGGGCACCTGACGCCATAAAACGCGGCAACCAGTGGCGGATGGCTTCGGCGCTGCGATGAAAATCCTCCAGCGCCATGTCTTTGTGCGCCCCGCAGTTAAAGCTGTCGACCAGGCCTGGTTTTGGGGAGAGGTTGACTTCAGTCAGCATCGCGCGCCATGCGAGGTCACAGCAGCCCGCGACGATATCGGCATCAAGCGTGGGCAGCGTTTTCGGCAGCATCTAACAGTGCCTCCATGCGGGCGTGCAGCTCAGAAAGCGAGTGGGTTTGCTCCCGAGCACACAGGCTGGCAGTACGCTGGCAAATCAGGCAATCGCGTGGCGGCTGGTCAAAGTCGCTACGCGAAAGAATTTGCCCGTGCGCAGTGAGCACATCCAGATCCCAAAGCCTGCCCAGCGGGTGCGTTTTCTCAAGCCCGATGGTCGCCAGTTTCACACTCATGGCTGGCGCATCTATTGCCAGTAATCCTTCCGGGCCGGTGGCTAAAGGCAGGCAAGTCTGTTTTTTGATTTCCCAGCCGGAAAGCTCTGCCAGATGGCGTAACTCCCTGAGACCATGATTAAAGATACGTCGCGTCAGTTCGCTATCTTTTACGGTGCCAGGCGCGACGACGGTAAACGAAACCAGCGTTACACCATGGCGTTCCAGCCAGGACTGTTGGCGGGTCTGGCGTGCATCACGGCTGGCGATGATTTCCGGCACCGTAACAACGGCGTGGGTTGCAGAGGTAAGATACAGCGGCATCGTTTACTCCTTCACCTGGCGGACAACGTCGATAACCGAGCCGTCGCGGTAGCGCACCACCGCAATCACGCGGTCGGTAAATTCAATCGGCTGCGGTTTTCCGGTGAGAAGTTCGGCGCGTT
>Ga0160439_1000446_pt1 | contig 19823 bp, 22 predicted proteins | sample HID1975M_E0MG_FD_108201 | JGI IMG/M metagenome (GOLD analysis project Ga0160439, IMG submission 108201) | Enriched soil microbial communities from UW Madison campus, WI, USA - HID1975M_E0 MG | ecosystem: Environmental > Terrestrial > Soil > Unclassified | place: USA: Madison, Wisconsin... | reverse complement strand
GCAACAACGAACGCGCAGCAGCCTTGCCAGCCTGGATCGAGCAATACAACCTGGAACGCCCTCACCTCGGCATCGGCGGCAAACGCCCCATCGACCGCGTCAACAACGATCCGGGTCAGTACAGCTAGACCACCAGCAGCACGGCCAGCGTCGCCATCACCAGTGCGACGACGACGTCGAGGACCTGCCACGCCCGCGGCCGGGCGAACACGGGACGCAGGAGCGCTGCGCCGAACCCGAGCCCGGTGAACCACACGACGCTCGCGCACGCCGCCCCGAGCGCGAACGCCCACGCGCCCGGGTCGTGCTGGTGGGCGAGCGACCCGAGCAGCACGACGGTGTCCAGGTACACGTGCGGGTTGAGGAACGTCAGCGCGAGGCACGTGCCCAGGACGGCGGCGAGCCCGGCCGGCCCGTCGGCGCTCGGGTCCAGGTGCTCGGGGTGGCGCGCGCGCCGTGCCGCGCCGAACGCGAGCACGAGGAGGAAGGCCGCACCGCCGTACCGCGTGACCGTGAGGGCGACGGGGTGCTCGGTGACGAGCACCCCGAGGCCCGCGACGCCGGCGGCGATGAGCAGGGCGTCGGCCGCGGCGCAGACGACCACGACCGGCAGCACGTGCTCCCGGCGGATCCCCTGGCGCAGGACGAAGGCGTTCTGGGCACCGATCGCGACGATGAGCGTCAGCGCGGTGAGGAAGCCCGAGAGGGCGGCAGCGGGCACGGCGACGACGGTAGGGCGTTGCGCTACATTCAGTCCAGCGCAAGAAACAACAGAACCATAAGCAACAGTAAGGAAGAGGCTCGTGGCGTTCGACCCGGACCAGCTCGACGCTCTCGCTGCCGTGGTCCACGAGGGCAGCTTCGACGCCGCGGCGCAGCGGCTGCACGTCACCCCGTCGGCCGTCAGCCAGCGCGTCAAGGCCCTAGAACAGCAGGTGGGGCGCGTGCTGGTGCTCCGGACGCGCCCCTGCCGGCCCACCGAGGACGGCGAGGTGCTCGTGCGTCTGGCGGGCCAGATCGACGTGCTCGGGCGCGACGCGCTCGGTCAGCTCGTCCCCTCGCCGGGCAGCTCGCGCCCGGTCCCGAGCGCCGCGGCCATGCGGCGGCTGCCGGTGGCCGTCAACGACGACTCGATGTCGACGTGGTTCCCCGACGCGCTCGCGGACCTGCCGGCCGACGTCCTGCTGGACCTGCGCCGTGAGGACCAGGACCTCTCGGCCGACCTGCTGCGCGACGGGACGGTGATGGCCGCGGTCACGGCCGACCCCCGTGCGGTGCAGGGCTGCCGCGTCCGCAGGCTCGGCGCGATGCGGTACCTGGCGGTCGCCTCACCCGACCGCAAGGCCCAGTGGTTCGGCGGCGGGCTGCGTGCGGAGGCGTTCGCCGCGGCACCCCTGCTGGCCTTCAATCGTGAGGATGGCCTGCAGGAACGCTTCGTCGCAGCGGCCGTCGGCCGGCGCAGCGCTGCGCCCCTGGTGCACTACGTGCCGTCGCAGGGCGCGTTCGTGCGGCTCATCGAGGCGGGCATCGGCTGGGGCATGGTGCCGTCCGCCGCGGCGACCGACGCGCTGGCCCGCGGGACGCTCGTCGAGCTGCGCGCCGGCCGGCACCTCGACGTGCCGCTCTACTGGCAGCACTGGGCGCTGAGGACCCCGACGCTCGACGACCTCACCGACCGCGTCGTGCGGGCGGCTGCCGCCGCGCTGCGGCCCGTCGCGCCGCACGGTCCCGCGCCACGACGGGCCTCGGAGTGAGGTGCGAGTGACCACCGCGACAGCCCTCCTGCTTTGACCCCTCCCGCGGGCGGCGGCTAACCTGGTGACTCGTTGTGCGTCCCCGCACGCTGGCCGGTGTACTCAGCACCCGTCGCGTCGGCAGGGCCGGTGATCCCACTCGCCGGACCGCGGATGCCACCGACCAGCCATTGACGGCGGACCTGCGGCTTGCGGGTCCATGCCGCCACACGACGCAACACGAAACGAAGGCTACGACCGTGCGCACGTACACCCCGAAGCCCGGCGACGTCGAGCGGACCTGGTACGTCATCGACGCGAGCGATGTCGTCCTGGGCCGCCTGGCCACTCACGTGGCCACGCTGCTGCGCGGCAAGCACAAGGCGACCTATGCCCCCCACGTGGACGGCGGTGACTTCGTCATCGTCATCAACGCGGACAAGATCGCCCTGACCGGCAAGAAGCGCGAGAACAAGCTCGCGTACACCCACTCCGGCTACCCGGGCGGCCTCCGCGCCACCGCGTACTCGGACCTGCTGGAGAAGCACCCCGAGCGTGTGATCGAGAAGGCCGTCCGCGGCATGATCCCCAAGACGAGCCTCGGCCGTCAGCAGCTCGGCAAGCTCAAGGTCTACGCGGGTGCCGAGCACCCCCACGCGGCCCAGCAGCCGAAGCCCTTCGAGATCACCCAGGTCGCGCAGCAGGCCTGAGGCCGCTGCGCATAGAGACGACAGGAAAACCCGTGGCAGAGACGACGGTCGACATCGACCTCGAGGGCGACGACACCCCTACCAGCTACACCTCCGAGTCCGCGGCCCCCGCCGGCCGTGGCCAGAGCATCACGGCTCCGGCCAACGCGCTCGGCCGCCGCAAGGAGGCCATCGCGCGCGTGCGCCTGGTCCCCGGAACCGGTGAGTGGAAGATCAACGGGCGCACGCTCGAGGACTACTTCCCGAACAAGGTCCACCAGCAGCTCGTGAACTCCCCGCTGAAGCTCGTGGACGTCGAGGGTCGCTTCGACGTCGTCGCGCGCATCACCGGCGGTGGCGTCTCCGGCCAGGCCGGCGCGCTGCGCCTGGGCATCGCCCGTGCGCTCAACGCGATCGACGCCGAGCACAACCGCCCGGCCCTGAAGAAGGCCGGCTTCCTGACTCGCGACGCCCGCGTCGTCGAGCGCAAGAAGGCCGGTCTCAAGAAGGCCCGCAAGGCTCCGCAGTACTCGAAGCGCTGATCCTCGCGCTTGCGCACGATGGCCCCGCCGGTCGCGAGACCGGTGGGGCCATCGGCATGTCCGGGGACGACCACACAGGGAACGCCAGCACGCGCGCGGCGCGAGGGCTAGCGTTCAGCACGGACGACGAAGGGGTCTGACATGGGTCAGCTGTTCGGGACCGACGGAGTCCGAGGACTCGCCAACCGCGACGTGACGGCCGAGCTCGCGCTCGACCTGTCGGTCGCTGCTGCGCACGTGCTCGGCACGCGCGGCGTGTTCGCCGGGCACCGGCCGCGCGCCGTGGTCGGGCGGGACTCGCGTGCGTCCGGGGAGTTCCTCGCCGCCGCGGTGAGCGCGGGCCTGGCGTCGGCGGGCGTCGACGTCAACAACGTGGGCGTGCTGCCGACCCCGGCGGTCGCGTACCTGACGGCGTCCACCGGCGTCGACATCGGCGTCGTGCTGTCCGCCTCGCACAACCCGATGCCCGACAACGGGATCAAGTTCCTGGCGCGCGGCGGTCACAAGCTCGACGACGACCTCGAGGCCGCCATCGAGGCGCGCATCGGCGAGGACTGGGAGCGGCCGCTGGGGGGCGACGTCGGGCGCATCCGCGTCGACACCGGCAGCTCGGGCGCGTCCTACGTCGACCACCTCGTCGGCACGATCGACACCCCGCTCGCCGGCCTGCGCATCGCGGTCGACTGCGCGAACGGCGCCGCGAGCGAGGTCGGCCCGGCCGCGCTGCGCGAGGCGGGGGCGGACGTCGTCGTCATCAACGCCTCGCCCGACGGCCGCAACATCAACGAGAAGTGCGGCTCGACCCACCCCGAGCAGCTGCAGGCCGCGGTCGTCGCGTCCGGTGCGGCCCTGGGCGTCGCCTTCGACGGCGACGCGGACCGCTGCCTCGCCGTGGACCGGTTCGGCGTCCTCGTCGACGGCGACCAGATCATGGGCGTCCTCGCGCTCGCGCTGCGCGACCGCGGCGAGCTCGTCGACGACACGCTCGTCACGACCGTCATGAGCAACCTCGGGCTGCGGCTCGCGATGGAGGCGGCCGGGATCGCGACGGTCGAGACCGGCGTCGGCGACCGCTACGTGCTCGAGGCGATGCGTGCCTCCGGGTACTCGCTGGGCGGTGAGCAGTCGGGCCACATCATCATGGCGAAGCACGCGACCACGGGGGACGGCGTGCTGACTGCGCTGCAGCTGGCCGCGCGCGTCGTGGCCACCGGCCGGCCGCTCGACGACCTCGCCGGCGTGGTCCGCCGGCTGCCGCAGACGCTCGTCAACGTCAACGGCGTCGACAAGGCGCGCACCGACGACGGTCCGCTGGCCGACGCGGTCAAGCGCGCCGAGCAGCAGCTGGGCGCCACGGGCCGGGTGCTGCTGCGCCCCTCGGGCACCGAGCCGCTCGTCCGCGTCATGGTCGAGGCTGCGACGCAGGAGGACGCCGACCGCGTCGCGCACGACCTCGCGGACGTCGTCCGCGACCGACTCGCGCTGTGACCGCCGGGTGACCCGCGCGACCGAGCGCGACGCCGCGCTCCGTGAGCACGCGCTGCGGCTGCTGGACACCGCGGGCGCCGGCCCGGCGGCGATCGTCCGAGCCGGGCACCCCGCGCTGCGCGGCGTGGCCGTGCCGTTCGACGGGCAGCTCGAGGGGGAGGAGCTCGACGGGCTGCTCGCGCTCATGCACCGCACCATGCGGGCTGCGCCGGGCGTCGGGCTCGCCGCGCCGCAGATCGGGCTCCCGCTCGCGATCGCCGTGCTCCACGACCCGGGCGTGACGTCCGAGCAGGTCGCGGCCGTGCGTGAGCGCGCGCCGCTGGCCTACCGCGTGCTCGTCAACCCGGCGTACGCGCCCGAGGGCGACGAGCGCGCCGCGTTCTACGAGGGCTGCCTGAGCGTGCCCGCCTACCAGGCCGTCGTCGCCCGCTGGCGGGCGGTGCGGCTCACGGGCGCCGACGAGACCGGCGCGCCGCTCGACGAGGTCGTGACCGGGTGGTCCGCGCGGATCGTCCAGCACGAGACCGACCACCTCGGCGGCACGCTCTACCTCGACCGCGCCGAGCTGCGCTCGCTGGCGGCCGCGGACGAGATCGGCATGCGCTGGGCGAGCGAGCCGCGTCCCGCGGGGGCAGCCGAGGCGCTCGGCTTCGCTCTCGGCGCAGACTGAGGCCGTCCCGGGCGGAGGAGGCCCGTGCGCGGGCGCATACCGTGAGGGCACGACGATCTCGGGGGTGGATGACGGTGGGGCTGGAGGACTGGGCGCTCGCCCTCGCGGGCTCTCCCTGGGTCTTCGTCGTCATGTACGCGTTCGCGACGATCGACGGGTTCTTCCCGCCGCTGCCGAGCGAGTCGCTCGTCATCGCGCTGGCCGCGATGTCGGCCTCGTCGGGCGAGCCGAACCTCGCTATCCTGCTCGTCGTGGCCGCGCTCGGCGCCTTCACCGGCGACCAGGTCGCGTACCAGATCGGCACCAAGGTGCACGTGCGCAACCTGCGGCTGCTGCGCTCGAAGCGCGGACAGGCGTCGCTCGACTGGGCCGAGCACGCCCTCGACCGGCGTGGCGCCTCGTTCATCATCGCCGCGCGGTACATCCCGGTCGGCCGGGTCGCGGTGAACATGAGTGCGGGTGCGCTGGGGTACCCGCGGCGCCGGTTCGTCGCGCTGACGGCCGTGGCCGCGGTGATGTGGGCGGCCTACTCGGCGGCGATCGGGATCGCGTCGGGCGCGTTCCTCCAGGGGCACCCGGTGATCGCCGTCGGCGTGGGCGTGGTGGGTGGCGTCGTCCTCGGGTTCCTCGTCGACTGGGTGCTGCGCCGGTGGCACGGACGGCAGGACCAGAGCATGAACAAGATCACAGACGAGGCGTCCAAGGACGTCACCGCGGAGGCCACCGGAGAGGTGGCACCGGACGACGAAGGACCGGACGACGAGCCCCGTCCGGTCACGGGTCGCTCACGATCGGCCCCCTCGGCCTAACGATCCGGTCTCGGCGCGCGCGTTCACCCGTTCGGGCTCATACCCTCGGGGTGGGGCTGCTGCGCTGCCGCCCCTCCACCACGTGGCGAACCCCGCAAGGGGACGCCTCGTCGCGCGCAGGGGAAGGGGGCAGTCATGGGACGACGACTCGTGCCTGCCGTGAGCGCCCTGTGCGCCGCGACCCTGCTCGCGGCCTGCTCGTCGGGCGCTCCTGACGCAGCCCCGACCGTCCCCGTCGCACGTGTCGCCGAGGCGGCGGACTGCATGGCGCCCCAGGTCCTCGCCGCGCTCGACCTGACGCCGGCTCCTGGCACGGCGGCCACGGTGCCGTCCTCGGCCGTGCCGCACGTCGACGCCCCCGACCCGGGCCGGGTGCCGAGCACGTTCGTCGCGGTCAGTGCCGTCGAGTGCACGCCGGGCGGGACGCTCGTCGACACCGCGGGCACGTGGAGCTCGGTGCGCGCGCGCCGACTGGACGGCGACACCGCCGCCCTGGAGGCCGCGCTGGCCCTCGGCCCCGCGTCCGCCTCGTCGCAGGACTGCTCGCCCAGTGCCGCCGCGCGCCTCGACCTGTGGCTCGTCGACGCGCTCGGACGGGCCGTGCGCGCGTGGGTGCCCGACGAGACGTGCTCCGGCGGACCCCGCGCGGAGGTCACCGCGGCGCTGGACGCGCTCGAGGTCACGGACTCGACCACCTACCCGGTCGGCCTGCTGGAGCCCGCGCCGGCACCCAGCCCCTGACGTCAGATCTTGCGGAGCCGCACCCGCTCGACCGAGTGGTCGCGGCCCTTGGTCAGCACCAGGTCCGCGCGGCTGCGCGTCGGCAGGATGTTCTGCTCGAGGTTCGGGGCGTTGATGGTGTCCCAGAGGTGCTCGGCGCGCGCCACGGCCTCGTCGTCGGACAGCGCCGCGAACCGGTGGAAGTAGGAGTCCGGGTCGGCGAACGCCGTGCTGCGCAGGCTGAGGAACCGGTCGACGTACCACTGCCGGACGTCGGGGGTCCGGGCGTCGACGTAGATCGAGAAGTCGAAGAAGTCGCTGACCGCGAGGTTGGACGTGCCCTCGGCCGTCGGGCGGGCCGGCTGCAGCACGTTGAGGCCCTCGACGACGAGCACGTCGGGGCGCTGCACGACGATCTCCCGGCCCGGCACGATGTCGTAGGTGAGATGGTCGTACACGGGGGCGCGGACCTCGGGGCGGCCAGCCTTGATCTTCGAGACGAACCGCAGCAGCGCGCGCCGGTCGTAGGACTCCGGGAACCCCTTGCGCTCCATCAGCCCGCGTCGCTCGAGCTCGGCGTTCGGGTAGAGGAAGCCGTCGGTGGTCACGAGCTGGACACGCGGGGTCGCGGGCCAGCGCGCGAGCAGCTCGCGCAGCAGGCGCGCGGTGGTCGACTTGCCGACCGCGACCGAACCCGCGACACCGATGACGAACGGCGTCGCCACGATGTCCTCGCGCAGGAACGTGCTCGACGCCTGGTGCAGCCCGCGCGTCGCCTCGACGTAGAGGTCGAGCAGGCGCGAGATCGGCCGGTAGATCGCGTCCACCTCGGCGAGGTCGATCGGGTCGCCGAGCCCGGCCAGCCGGTCGACGTCCGCGTCGGTCAGCGGCAGCGGCGTGGAGGCCGACAGGCGCGTCCACGCCTCGCGGTCGAGGTCCACGTACGGGGTGGACGGGGTCAAGGACGCAGGCACGCGCACGATTGTGCCCGACGCGTGCGTGTGCGGCTGGTCACGGCGCCGGCCCCGGGTACGGCCCGCGCCCCCCGATAGACTCGCCGGCATGTGTGGAATCGTCGGCTACGTCGGAAGCCAGCAGGCCAGCGCCCGTCCCCTGGACGTCGTGATGGAGGGACTGCGCCGCCTGGAGTACCGCGGCTACGACTCCGCCGGCGTCGCGCTCGTCGGGCCGGGGACGGGGCTGGAGACCGCCAAGAAGGCCGGCAAGCTCGCCAACCTCGTCGAGGAGCTCGACGCGCATCCGCTCGACCCCGCGACCGCCGCCATCGGCCACACCCGGTGGGCGACGCACGGCGGCCCCACGGACACCAACGCGCACCCGCACGTCGCGGGACGCCTCGCGGTGATCCACAACGGCATCGTCGAGAACTTCGCGGCTCTCAAGGCCGAGCTCGAGGCGGAGGGCGTGACGTTCACGTCCGAGACCGACACCGAGGTCGCCGCGCAGCTCATCGCCCGCGCGTACGAGCAGACGGGCGACCTGACGACAGCGATGGCGACCGTGGTCCGGACGCTGCACGGCACGTTCACGCTGCTGGCCGTCCACGCGGACGACCCCGGCACGGTCGTGGGCGCCCGGCACGACTCCCCGCTCGTCGTCGGGCTCGGCGAGGGCGAGAACTTCCTCGGCTCCGACGTGTCCGCGTTCATCGCCCACACGCGTGAGGCCCTCGAGCTCGGGCAGGACCAGATCGTCACGATCACGCCCGGTGCGGTCGCCGTGACGAACTTCGACGGGACGCCCGCCGAGGCGCGCCGCTACACCGTGGACTGGGACGCGGAGGCTGCCGAGAAGGGCGGCTTCCGCTCGTTCATGGACAAGGAGATCCACGACCAGCCGCACGCCGTCGCGGACACGCTGCTGGGCCGGACCGACGCCCGCGGGCGCCTGGTGCTCGACGAGGTGCGGATCGACGAGGCCGTCCTGCGGGCCGTGGACAAGATCGTGGTGATCGCCTGCGGCACGGCCGCCTACGCGGGCCACGTCGCCAAGTACGCGATCGAGCACTGGTGCCGCATCCCGGTCGAGGTCGAGCTCGCGCACGAGTTCCGCTACCGCGACCCGGTGGTCAACGAGCGCACCCTCGTCGTGGCCGTCTCGCAGTCCGGCGAGACCATGGACACGCTCATGGCCGTGCGGCACGCCCGCGAGCAGGGCGCCAAGGTGCTCGCGATCGTCAACACCCACGGCTCGACGATCCCGCGCGAGTCCGACGCGGTGCTCTACACGCACGCCGGCCCGGAGATCGCGGTCGCCTCGACCAAGGCGTTCCTCGCACAGATCACCGCGGCGTACCTGCTCGGCCTGTACCTGGCCCAGCTGCGCGGCAACAAGTACGCCGACGAGGTGACCGAGATCCTCGACGAGCTGCGCGCGATGCCCGACAAGATCCAGCAGGTGCTCGACCGCGCGGGCCGCGTGCGCGAGATCGCGCGGTGGATGGCGGACACGCAGTCGGTGCTCTTCCTCGGCCGGCACGTCGGGTTCCCGGTGGCGATGGAGGGCGCGCTCAAGCTCAAGGAGCTCGCGTACATCCACGCCGAGGGGTTCGCGGCGGGCGAGCTCAAGCACGGCCCGATCGCGCTCATCGAGCCTGGGCAGCCCGTGTTCGTCGTCGTCCCGTCGCCGCGCGGCCGCGACTCGCTGCACTCGAAGGTGGTCTCCAACATCCAGGAGATCCGCGCCCGCGGTGCGCGCACGATCGTCATCGCCGAGGACGGCGACGAGGCCGTGCGGCCGTACGCCGACGAGGTGTTCTACGTGCCGCAGTCGCCCACGCTGCTCGCGCCGCTGCTGACCGTCGTCCCGCTGCAGGTGTTCGCGTGCGAGCTGGCCACCGCCAAGGGCCTCGACGTGGACCAGCCGCGCAACCTCGCCAAGTCCGTCACGGTCGAGTAGTGGAGATCGCCGCGGCGCAGGCCGAGCTGGAGACCATCTCCCGCGCGTACGGCCGGCTCTTCGACGTGGACCGCACCGACGACTGGCTCGTGCTCAAGCTGAACGAGGAGGTCGGGGAGCTGACGCAGGCGTTCCTCACCCGTTCGGGGCGCTCGCGTGACCGCGGGCTGACCGCCCAGGAGAGCGACGACGCGGTGCGCGACGAGCTCGCGGACGTCCTGGCGCACGTGCTCCTGCTCGCCGAGCGGTTCGGCGTGGACCTCGAGGCCGCGCTCGAGGGCAAGTGGTTCCGCTACCGGCACCTGGTCACCGACGCGGACCGCCCGTGATCGTCGGCGTCGGCATCGACGTGGTCGACGTCGCGCGGTTCGTCGCGACCCTGCGCCGCGTCCCGTCCCTGCGCGACCGGCTGTTCACGCCCGCCGAGCGGGAGATGCCCGAGACGTCGCTGGCCGCGCGGTTCGCCGCCAAGGAGGCCATCGCCAAGGCGCTCGGTGCGCCCCCGGGGATGAGCTGGCAGGACGCGACCGTGCAGCGCGTGGCCGGTGCGCAGCCGGTCGTCGAGGTGACCGGGACGGTCGCCGCGCGGGCCGCCGAGCTGGGCGTGACGCGCTTCCACCTGTCGATCTCGCACGACGCGGGCATCGCGTCGGCGATGGTCGTCGCCGAGCGCGACTGACGCTGACGGCCGTGACCGCTCAGCGCAGCTCGGGGGCGACCTGGGACTCGAAGAGCTCGATGCTCTGCCGGTCGTAGGCCGCGTCGGCGAAGTACGTGATCGCGTACGCCAGCCCCAGGCCGCGCAGCTCGGTCAGCTTCTCGACGATCTGCTCGGGCGTGCCGACCAGCGGGCCCTTGCGGAAGTCCTCCGCGATCCCCGGTGCGCGCTCGGGGAGGGTGAGCGCGTAGTGCTCCTCGATCCACGCGATGCGGTCGTCGACGTCCGCCTGGGTCTCGCCGATCACCACGTTGAAGTTGGCCGAGCGGGTGATCTCGGCGAAGTCGCGCCCGATCGCGTCGCAGTGCCCGCGCAGCACCGCGGACTTGTGCGCGAACGTCTCGGGCGTGCCGTCGAAGTTGGTGTACTGCGCGTGCTCGGCCGCGATGCGCAGCGTCTTGCGCTCGCCGCCGCCCGCGATCCACAGCGGCGGCCCGTCCACCTGCAGGGGGAGGGGCGCGAGCTGGGCGCCGTCCACCTGGTAGTGCCTCCCGTCCAGCGTCGCGACGCCGTTCGTCCAGAGCTGCTTGAAGATCTGCACGCCTTCGTCGAGCATCGCGATCCGCTCGCCGGCCGTCGGGAAGCCGTAGCCGTACGCGCGCCACTCGTGCTCGTACCAGCCCGCGCCGATGCCCATCTCGACGCGGCCGCCCGAGATCACGTCTGCCGTCGCCGCGACCTTCGCCAGGTAGGCGGGGTTCCGGTAGGCCATGCACGTGCACATCTGGCCCAGGCGCACGCGGCTGGTGGACGCGGCGAACGCGTTGATGAGGCTCCACGCCTCGTGCACCGCCTGGCCGTTCGGCGCGGGGACGGAGTGGAAGTGGTCGTAGACCCAGATCGACTCCCACACGTCGCCGTCGTCGGCGTGCTTCGCGAGGCCGCTCATCACCGCCCAGTGGTCGCGGGGCTCGATGCCCGTGAGGTCCTGCCGCCAGCCCTGGGGGACGAACAATCCGAAGCGCATGCCTCGCACGCTACCCGCCACCGCCTGGCCGTGCGCGGGTGGACGCGTCAGGATGGACCCGTGCTGCTGTCATGGACGTCGTCGCAGGTCCGGGCTGCCGAGGAGCCGTTGCTCGCGGCGGGCGTCCCGCTCATGGACCGCGCGGCGTTCGCCCTCGCCACCCAGGTCGCGGCCCTGCTGCGCGAGCGGCTCGGGCGCGTGGGTGGCGCGCGCGTGGCGATCCTCGTCGGACCGGGCAACAACGGGGGCGACGCCCTGTTCGCGGGCGCGCACCTCGCCCGGCGCGGCGCGGCCGTCCGGGCCCTGACGGTCGGCGAGCGCGTGCACGGCGGCGGGGCCGCGGCGCTGCGGGCCGCGGGCGGCCGGCTGGTCGCGGCCGACGAGGGCGCCGCGTGGGCCGCCGACGCGGACGTCGTGCTGGACGGGCTGCTCGGCATCGGTGCCTCGGGCGGGCTGCGTGGCGCGGCGGCAGAGCTCGTCGAACGCCTGTCGGCCGGCCTCCGCGGGCTCGTCGTGGCCGTGGACACCCCCTCCGGGATCGGGGTCGACGACGGCGCCCTGCCCGGACCGGTGCTCGCGGCCGACCGGACCGTGACGTTCGGCGCCGCCAAGCCCGGTCTGCTGCTGCCTCCCGCATCGGCCACGGTCGGACAGCTCTCGGTCGTCGACCTCGGGCTCGACCTCGCGGGAACGCCCGCCATCGCCCGGCTCGACGACGCCGACGTCGCGGGCCTGTGGCCCGTGCCGGCGCGTGACGCGCACAAGTACACGCGCGGCGTGCTGGGCGTGGTCGCGGGGGCCCGGCGCTACCCGGGGGCTGCGGTGCTCTCGACGACCGCGGCCGTGCTGGCCGGCGTCGGCATGGTCCGCTACCTCGGCGACGTGGGCGACCTGGTCGTCGCGCGGCGGCCCGAGGTGGTCATCGGTGTGGGGCGGGTGCAGGCGTGGGTGTTCGGGCCTGGCGTCTCGCCCGACGACGCGTCGCAGCGCCGCCGCATCGAGCACGCGTTCGAGGGCGTGCGCGAGCGGGGCGAGGCCGCGGTGTGCGACGCGGGCGCCCTCGAGTTGCTGCCCGCGCACGTCGGCCCGCACGTGGTGCTCACGCCTCACGCGGGCGAGCTCGCGCGGCTGCTGACCACCCGCGGCGAGCACGTCGACCGCGCCGGGGTCGAGGCCGAGCCGCTGCGCTGGGCCCGCCGCGCGCACGAGCTCACGGGCGCGACCGTGCTGCTCAAGGGCCCGGTGACGCTCGTCGTGGGGGCGCAGGGCGCGGTGTACAGCCAGGCCGAGGCGCCCTCGTGGCTCGCGACCGCCGGCGCGGGCGACGTCCTTGCCGGGCTCCTGGGGGCGCTCCTGGCGGGGCGGGCCGACGACGTCCACGAGGACCCCTCGCTCGCCGCGGCGCTCGCGGCCGCGGCCGCGCTCGTGCACGGCAGGGCGGCGCACCGCGCCAACCCCGGCGGCCCGGTCGCGGCCCGGGCGGTCGCCGTCGCGCTGCCCGAGACGATCGCGGCACTGCTGGCGGGCGCGTGACGCTCGACTCGTACCTCGACCCTGCGCTCGAGGGCAGGGCGCGCGCGCTCGCGGACGGCGGCCGCCGGCTGCTCGGCATCGCGGGCTCGCCGGGCGCCGGGAAGTCGACGCTGTCCGCCGCCGTCGCCGCCGCGCTGCGGGAGCGGGCCGTCGTGGTCCCGATGGACGGGTTCCACCTCGCGCAGTCCGAGCTCGAGCGGATCGGCCGCGCGGACCGCAAGGGCGCTCCGGACACGTTCGACGCCGACGGCTTCGTCGCGCTGCTGCACCGCCTCCGGGCCGGGGTCGGCACGGTGTACGCGCCCGAGTACCGCCGCGACCTGCGCAACCCCGTGGCGGGTGCGATCGCGGTGGCGCCCGGGGTGCCGCTCGTCGTGGTCGAGGGGAACTACCTGCTGCTCGAGTCGTTCGGCTTCGGGCCGGTCGCGGACCTGCTCGACGAGACGTGGTTCGTCGCGCCCGACGACGCCGTCCGTCGCGAGCGGCTCGTTGCGCGACACATGGCGTTCGGCAAGAGCGCCGACGCGGCGCACGCCTGGTCGCACGGGCCCGACGAGCGCAACGCGGAGCTCGTCGCGGGCACGGCCGGGCGCGCGGACCTCGTCGTGCGGACCACCTGAGAGACTGACACCCGTGAGCTCGTACCCCGCGCGCGCCGTCGTCGACCTGGCCGCCATCCGGAGCAACGTCCAAAGCCTCGCGGCCCATGCGCCCACCGCGCAGGTCATGGCCGTCGTCAAGGCCGACGCCTACGGGCACGGCCTCGTGCCTGCGGCGACCGCCGCGGTGGCGGGCGGTGCCGCCTGGCTCGGCGCGGCGCAGGTTCCCGAGGCGCTCGCGCTGCGGGCTGCGGGCATCTCCGGGCCGCGCATCCTGACCTGGCTGTACGCGCCGGGCGCGCCCCTGCGCGAGGCGATCGAGGCCGACGTCGACCTGTCGGTGGCCACGCCCTGGGCGCTCGACGAGGTCGTCGCCGCGGCGCGCGCCGCCGGTCGCACCGCGCGGATCCACCTCAAGGTCGACACCGGGCTCGGCCGCAACGGGCTCAACGCCACCGACTACGCGGCCCTGCTGCCCGACGCGCTCCGCGCCGAGGCCGAGGGCGCGGTCCGCCTCGTCGGCGTGTGGTCGCACCTGGCGTTCGCCGACGAGCCCGGCCACGCCGTGGTGCGTGACCAGGAGGTCGCCTTCGCTGCCGCCGTCCGGCTCGCCGAGGACGCCGGCGCGCGGCTCGAGGTGCGGCACCTGGCCAACTCCGCCGCGACGCTGACCAACCCGTCGATCCACTACGACCTCGTGCGGCCGGGGATCGCGGTCTACGGGCTCTCACCGGTGCCGCAGCTCGGCGGCCCCGACGACTTCGGCCTCGTGCCGGCGATGACGCTCGAGGCCCCGCTGGTCAACGTCAAGGCGTGGCCGGCCGGGGCGGGGATGTCCTACGCGCACCAGTACGTCACCGAGCGGGACACCGTGCTCGGCGTCGTCCCGCTCGGGTACGCCGACGGCGTGCCGCGGCACGCGTCGGGCACCCAGTCCGCGCCCGGCGGCCCGTTGTTCGTCGGCGGCAGGTGGCTGGGCGTGGCCGGTCGCGTGTGCATGGACCAGGTGGTCGTGGACCTCGGGCCGGGTGCCACGGAGCAAGCGGGCGACCGCGTCGTCCTGTTCGGCACGGGCGCCGACGGCGGGCCCACCGCGCAGGACTGGGCGCGCGCGGCGGGCACGATCTCCTACGAGATCGTCACGCGCGTCGGGCCGCGCGTGCCGCGTGCGCACATCGACAGCCAGGTCGACAGCGAGGAGCAGCAGGGAACGAGGTCGTCGTCCGCCTTCCCGACGCCGAGGCGACGCGCGCCTACGGCCGCGCGCTCGCGGCGCTCGTGCGCGCCGGTGACCTGCTGGTCCTGACCGGCGACCTCGGCGCGGGCAAGACCACCCTGACGCAGGGTCTCGGCGTCGGCCTGAACGTGCGGGGCCAGGTGGCGTCGCCGACGTTCGTCATCGCGCGCGAGCACCCGCCGCTGGCCCGCGAGGACGGCACGCGGGGACCGGCCCTCGTGCACGTCGACGCCTACCGGCTGGGCTCGCTCGACGAGGTCGACGCGCTGGACCTGGACGCCGGGCTGGACGAGTCGGTGACCGTCGTCGAGTGGGGCGCGGGCTGGGTCGAGGGCCTGGCCGAGGACCGGCTCGAGGTCGCGCTGCAGCGGCCGCGCGGCGGTGTGGTCGACGAGGCCGACGGCGACGGCGGCGCGGGGGAGCGGGTCGCGACCGTGCGCGGCATCGGCGAGCGCTGGGCCGACGTCACCCTGCCCGGGGCGACCGGCGCCGACGTGGCAGGCTGATCCCGTGCCCGTCCTCGCTCTCGACACCTCCGGCGCCGTCGCGGTCGCGCTGACCTCCGACACCGGCGAGGTGCTCGCCGCCCGCTCCGACAGCCAGCAGCGGCACCATGCCGAGCTGCTGGCGCCCATGATCACCGACGTCCTCGTCGAGGCCGGTGCGGACCGCCGCGAGCTGACGGCGATCGTCGTGGGCACCGGCCCGGCTCCTTTCACCGGCCTGCGCGTCGGGCTCGTGACCGCGCGGACCCTCGCGCTCGGGCTCGGCATCCCGGCGCTCGGCGTGCCGTCGCTCGACGCGATCGCGGTCGCCGCCTCGCGGACCGCTCCCGCCGGGACGACGATCGTGGTCGCCACCGACGCGCGTCGCCGCGAGGTCTACTGGTCGGGCTACCGCGCCGAGGCCCCCGGGCTGGTGACCGTGCTCAGCGCGCCCGCCGTCGGCGCTGCGACATCCGTGCCCGTCGAGCCCGGGACCCTCGTGGTCGGGCGGGGCGCGACGCTCTACCCCGAGGCGCTCGACGGGGGCGCCGTCGCCGACGGCCTGCTCGACCCCGACCCGGTCGACCTGGCGCGGCTCGCGATCGCCCGCCGCGCCGAGGGCCTCGACCTGCCGACCGAGCCCCTGTACCTGCGTCGCCCCGACGCCGTCCCGTCCGCGGGCAGCAAGCGCGTCGGAGGATGACCGTCCGCCCGCTCACCGCGGCGGACCTGCCTGTGCTCGAGGTGCTCGAGCGCGAGCTGTTCGGTGCCGGCGCATGGTCGGCCGCGATGCTCGCCGAGGAGCTCGTCGGCCCCGGTCGGTGGTACGTCGGCGTGGACGTCGACGGAATCCTGGCCGGGTACGCCGGGTTGTGGTTCGACGGGGACGACGCGCAGGTCATGACGATCGGCACGGCCACGGCGCAGCAGGGCCGCGGGCTGGGGGCCGTGATGCTGTCGGCGCTCGTCGCCCGGGCGCGCGAGATCGGAGCCGCGTCCGTGCTGCTCGAGGTGAGGGTGGACAACGAGCCCGCGCTGCGGCTGTACGAGCGCGCGGGCTTCGCACGGCTCGGCCTGCGCCGCGGGTACTACCAGCCGGAGAACAAGGACGCGTGGACGATGCGGCTCGAGCTGACGTCGGCCGGAGACGGGGACCCTCGATGACTGATCGCGACGACGTGCTGGTCGACGCCGTGAGCCTCGCGGCGGCGCTCGCGGGGGACGAGCCGCCCGTGCTGCTCGACGTCCGCTGGGCGCTGGGCCGCACCGACGGGCACGAGCAGTACCTCGCCGGGCACCTGCCCGGCGCGGTGTTCGTCGACCTGGACGCCGAGCTCGCCGCGCCGCCGAGCGCCGCCGAGGGGCGGCACCCGCTGCCGGCCGTCGCCGACCTCGAGGCTGCCGCACGGCGCTGGGGCGTGCGCGAGGACCGTGCCGTCGTCGCGTACGACGCCGGCGGTGGGATCTCCGCGGCCCGCGCCTGGTGGCTGCTGCGCTGGGCCGGCCAGCGCGACGTGCGCCTGCTCGACGGTGGCCTCGAGGCGTGGACGGCGGCCGGCCTGGGACTCGAGGCGGGCGAGGTGACCGCCGAGCCGGGCGACCTCGTCGTGCGGCCCGGCGGGATGCCCACCATCGACGCCGACGACGCCGCGGCCTGGGACGGCCCGTTGCTCGACGCGCGTGCCGCCGAGCGGTACGCGGGCGAGGTCGAGCCGGTAGACCCCCAGGCGGGCCACATCCCAGGGGCGGTCTCCGCGCCGACCGCGAGCAACCTCGGCGCGGACGGGACGTTCCTGGCGGCCGACGCGCTGCGCGACCGCTTCCGCGCCCTGGGCGCCGCGGCCGGCGCTCCGGTCGCGGTGTACTGCGGCTCGGGGGTCACGGCCGCGCACGAGGTCGCGGCGCTGGCCGCAGCGGGGATCGAGGCGGCCCTGTACCCGGGGTCGTGGTCCCAGTGGTCGAACGACCCGACCCGCGCGGTGGCCACCGGCTCCTGACATGCGTCGAGCGCGCACCCCGGCAGGGATGCGCGCTCGACAGTGCGCTCGGCAGAGCGCTCGGCTGGGTGTCAGACGGTCAGCGAGACCTGGTCGTAGGAGAGGCGCTCGGCGCGCGGGTACGCGGTGCCCTCGCCCTCGCGGTGGCCGACGTTGATGATGAGCTGCGACTTCCAGCCGTTCTCCGCGAAGAACTCGGCGTCGACGCCCTCGGTGTCCAGGCCCGCCATGGGGCCGGCGTCCAGGCCGGCGGCGCGCAGGCCGACGATGAGGTAGCCGAACTGGATGAGCGTGTTCATCCGGGCCATCTGCTCGCGCGTCTCGGTCTGCGGGTGCAGCGCGTCGGCGAGCGCGGCCATGTGGGGCGCGAGCGTCGGCATGTGCAGGTGGAAGCCGGGGTCCGAGGCGACGATGAGCGTGACGGGTGCGGCCAGGACGCGGTCGCGGTTGCCGTCGTTGACGTGCTTCGCGAGGCGCTCGCGGGCCTCCGGCGTGCGCACGACGAGCAGGCGCAGCGGGGTCGTGTTGATCGCGGTCGGGCCCCACTTGACCAGGTCGTAGACGGCGGCGAGCTCCTCGTCCGTCACGGGCTGGTCGGTGAAGGCGCCGATGGTGCGCGCCTGGCGGAACAGGAGGTCCGCGACGTCGTCACCGACGGCGAGCGCGGGAACGGGGAAGTCGAGGCCGTCGAGGACGGTGGTGTCGGTCGTCATATCTCGTACAAGTTTCAACGATATCGACGTGTTCCGGCCGGGGCCGTGACGCTCGTCACTACGCCGCGCGCACCTATCCTAGGACGCATGGCTGAACCCCTCGTCCTCGGGATCGAGACCTCTTGCGACGAGACGGGAGTGGCGCTCGTGCGTGGCCACGACCTGCTGGTCGACGCCGTCGCCTCGTCGGTCGACGAGCACGCACGCTTCGGTGGCATCATCCCCGAGATCGCGTCCCGCGCCCACCTCGAGGCCATGGTCCCGACGATCGAGCGCGCGCTCGCCACGGCCGACGTGTCGCTCGGCGAGGTCGACGCGATCGCCGTGGCCGCCGGCCCAGGCCTCGTCGGCCCGCTGACCGTGGGTGCGTCGGCGGCGAAGGCGCTCGCGATCGCGCTCGACAAGCCGCTGTACGGCGTGAACCACGTCATCGGTCACGCCGTGGTCGACGAGCTCGTCGACGGGCCGTTCCCCGAGCGCGTCATGGCCCTCGTCGTCTCGGGCGGCCACTCCTCGCTGCTGCTCATCGACGACACGGTCAACGTCACCGAGCTCGGCTCGACGCTCGACGACGCGGCAGGCGAGGCGTTCGACAAGGTCGGTCGGCTGCTGGGCCTGCCGTACCCGGGCGGTCCGCACATCGACCGCCTGGCGCGCGAGGGAGACCCGACGGCCATCCGCTTCCCGCGTGGGCTGACCGCGCCCAAGGACCAGGCCAAGCACGCGACCGACTTCTCGTTCTCCGGGCTGAAGACGGCCGTGGCCCGCTGGGTCGAGGCGCGGCAGGACGCGGGCCTCGAGATCCCGCTGCCCGACGTGGCCGCCTCGTTCGCGGCCGCGGTCGCGGACGTGCTGACCGCCAAGACGATCGCCGCCTGCCGCGCGCAGGGCGTCTCGACGCTCGTCGTCGGCGGTGGCTTCTCCGCGAACTCCCAGCTGCGCGACATGGCCACCCAGCGGTGCGCCGAGGCGGGCATCGACCTGCGCATCCCGCCGATCCGGTACTGCACGGACAACGGCGCGATGATCGCCGCGCTGGGGTCTGCCGTGGTCCGCCGCGGCCTGCCGCCCTCGTCGCTCGACATCCCGGTCGACTCCTCGATGCCGCTGACGACCGTCCTGGTCTGACCGACACGTGCTGGTCTGATAGCGAGAGACGGTTGCGCGAGTTGCGGTGATTTGACAGGGTATGTCCGAAGGAGTGGACTGTGCCGGTCTGAGGAGACCGCATGCCTGTCACCGATGCCCGGCCCGCGCGTCCACGTCTGTGGGCGGCCCTGCTCGCCGCCCTCGCGCTGCTCGGCCTCGGGGCCGTCGGGCCCGCGCAGGCCGCCGACCCGCCGTCGCCCTTCACGTTCGTCGTGATCCCTGACACCCAGAACTACGTGAGCACCGGGGCCAACGCCCCGATCATGGGCCAGCAGACGCAGTGGATCGCCGACCACCGGGCAGAGCTGGGCATCGCGTTCGTCACGCAGCTGGGTGACCTCGTCGGTGTGGACAGCTCCACGGTCCAGTGGCAGCGGGCCTCGCAGTACATGGGGATCCTCGACGCTGCGGGCGTGCCGAACACCGTGCTGCCCGGCAACCACGACATGGTCATCGGCACGGGCGACGTGACGCTGTTCAACCAGTACTTCCCGGTCTCGCGGTACGCCGGGGCGTCCTGGACGTCGCCTGCAGCGCGGTACGGCGGCTACCTGGGGCAGGACGAGTTCGGGCCCGACCCGATCGACCGGCAGAACGCGGACAGCTACGCGCTCTTCTCCGCGGGCGGGATGGACTTCCTGCTGATCAACCTCGAGTACGCGCCGTCCGACGCGGCTGTCGACTGGGCGCTGCGGGTGCTGGCCGCCTACCCCGATCGCCGGGCGATCCTCGCGACGCACAGCTACCTCACCACGACCGGTGCGCTGTCGAACCAGGTCCTGCGCGGGGACGGCGGCAACGACGGGCTGGCGCTGTGGACGAAGCTGGTGCGGCCGAGCTGCTCGATCTTCCTCG
>Ga0160439_1000441_pt1 | contig 20001 bp, 15 predicted proteins | sample HID1975M_E0MG_FD_108201 | JGI IMG/M metagenome (GOLD analysis project Ga0160439, IMG submission 108201) | Enriched soil microbial communities from UW Madison campus, WI, USA - HID1975M_E0 MG | ecosystem: Environmental > Terrestrial > Soil > Unclassified | place: USA: Madison, Wisconsin... | reverse complement strand
TTGAGCAAACTGAGATTTAGCAGCAAAGAATTGCGGTTCATTACAGGGCCTTAAAGCGAATTTTTCTTTCCGGGTGCGAGGCGGCTCATGCTAACATAAACAAATAAGAGTGATAATGATAATAACTATCATTAATTTTCATGAAAGGGATTTATGTTATTTCCACGGCCATCAACACGCGTTGTGACGCTGCTGATTCTGTTTTTGCTGTTGCTCTTAATGGCGGTGATGAGTCTGCTTATTGGGGCAAAATCTCTGCCTGTTGAGGTTGTTATCAATGCGTTCAGCGGTCAATGCCGAAGTGCTGATTGCACTATCGTGCTCGACGCTCGCCTTCCGCGCACGCTGGCAGGCATTCTCGCAGGTGGCGCACTCGGCCTTGCCGGGGCGCTGATGCAAACTCTGACACGTAATCCCCTTGCCGACCCCGGCCTGCTTGGCGTCAATGCCGGGGCCAGTTTTGCCATTGTATTAGGCGCGGCGGTCTGGAGTTTTTCTTCACCGATTGCCCTGCTCAGCATGGCCATTGCTGGTGCGCTGTGCGCAGCCCTGGTGGTGGCATTTACCGGAAGCCAGGGCGGCGGGCAACTCAGCCCGGTTCGTTTAACACTGGCGGGCGTTGCGCTTGCCGCCGTGCTGGAAGGCCTCAGCAACGGCATCGCACTGCTTAACCCGGTGGTTTACGACCAGTTACGTTTCTGGCAGGCCGGAACGCTGGATATTCGCACCCTCGAAACGCTGAAAATCATCGTGTTGCCCGTGCTGGCAGGCTGCGCCATTGCCCTGTTTATAAGCCGTTCACTCAACAGCCTGAGCATGGGAACCGACACAGCCACCGCGCTGGGCAGCAAAGTTGCACGCACTCAATTGCTCGGTTTAATCGCCATCACGTTATTGTGTGGCAGCGCGACGGCAGCCGTTGGCCCGATTGCGTTTATCGGCCTGATGATGCCGCATCTTTCGCGCTGGCTGGTGGGGGCCGATCACCGCTGGTCGCTCCCTGTCACCCTGATTGCCACGCCTGCGCTATTGCTGTTCGCCGATATTGTTGGTCGCCTGCTGGTGCCGGGTGAACTGCGGGTGTCGGTGGTTAGCGCGTTTATTGGCGCGCCAATGCTGATTTATCTGGTGCGCCGCCAACGCAAAGGAGCGAATGCATGACCCGTCTCTCTCCTCGCTTACTGTTCGTCAGCCTGGCGCTATTGCTGTTCAGTTGCGCGTTAGGCGTGTGGAGCCTGGGCAGCGGCGTTTTACCGCTTTCGGTAGGCCAGGTGATTGACGCGCTGGCCGGTTCCGCACCGCGTAATGTTTCACTCGTCGTTGTCGAATGGCGCTTGCCCCGCGTGGTGATGGCGCTACTCATTGGCGCGGCATTAGGCGTGAGCGGTGCCATTTTCCAGTCGCTGATGCGCAACCCGCTCGGCAGCCCGGATGTGATGGGCTTTAACACCGGTGCCTGGAGTGGCGTGCTGGTGGCCATGGTGTTATTCGGCCAGCATCAAACCGCTATTGCCACCTCTGCGATGGTCGGCGGCGTTGTTACCGCACTGGTGGTCTGGCTGCTCGCGTGGCGAAACGGCATCGAAACTTTCCGCCTGATCATTATTGGTATCGGCGTTCGGGCGATGCTGGTCGCGTTTAATACCTGGTTACTGCTGCACGCCTCGCTTGAAACGGCCATCTCTGCCGGGCTGTGGAATGCCGGTTCGCTCAATGGGTTAACCTGGGGGAAAATCTTCCCGGCCGCACCATTAATGCTGTTGGCGTTGGTCGTTGGTGGATTGCTGGTACGGCGGATGCGCTTGTTGGAAATGGGCGATGACAGCGCCTGCGCGCTTGGCGTTTCAGTTGAGCGTTCGCGCCTGATGCTGATGTTAACCGGTGTGATTCTGACCGCCGCCGCCACCGCACTTGCCGGGCCGATTTCGTTTGTCGCCCTGGTCGCCCCGCACATTGCGCGTCGCCTGAGTGGCACTTCGCGTTGGGGTTTACTGCAATCAGCACTCTGTGGTTCGGCGTTATTACTGGCGGCCGATTTGTGCGCTCAACATCTTTTCATGCCGTATCAGCTGCCGGTTGGCGTGGTCACGGTAAGCCTCGGCGGTATCTATTTAATTGCCTTGTTGATTCAGGAGTCCCGTAAAAAATGAGCCAGATTTCCGCTCCACCGCGCCTGCATGGCGAACAGCTCACATTGGGATATGGCAATCATGTGGTCGCCGACGGTCTGACCGTTGCCATTCCTGACGGGAAATTCACCGCCATTATTGGCCCCAACGGCTGCGGGAAATCCACGCTGCTGCGCACCCTTAGCCGCCTGATGAAACCAATGCACGGCCAGGTGTGGCTCGATGGCAATGAAATCCACCGTTTTGCGACCAAAGAAGTGGCGCGCCGCGTGGGTTTGCTGGCGCAAAACTCCAGCGCACCGGGCGATATCAGCGTAGCGGAACTGGTGGCGCGTGGGCGATATCCACATCAGCCGATGTTTTCTCGCTGGCGCGAAGAAGACAAACAGGCGGTAGAACGGGCGTTAAAAGCGACGAATATTGAGGATTTGGCTGACCAACCCGTTGATACGCTTTCCGGCGGCCAGCGCCAGCGCGCCTGGATTGCGATGGTGCTGGCGCAGGAAACGTCCATTCTGTTGCTGGATGAACCTACCACCTGGCTTGATATCAGCCATCAAATTGATTTGCTTGAACTGCTGCGCGAACTGAACCAAAAGCAAGGTTTTACCCTTGCCGCAGTGCTGCATGATTTGAACCAGGCCTGCCGCTACGCGACTCACTTAATCGCGCTGCGAGATGGCAAAATTATCGCTGAGGGCGCGCCGACAGAGATTGTCACGCCCGAGCTTATCGAAGCGATTTATGGCCTGCGCTGCATGATTATCGAAGATCCGGTAGCGCATACACCGCTGGTGGTGCCGCTCGGGCGTGGGTGAAAATCAATCTAGTTAAAATGTTTGCGTAGCATCTCGCAAAGATGCACACTAGCACTGTGCAAGCGTGCAATCCGTGTTTCAATGCCCCACTGATTTCTCAGATGGAATTAGCATCATGGAAAAGATGCGCACCATAGTTAGTTTCAGGGACTCGTGGCTTGAGGATTTCTTTCTTTTCACCAGGCAACACAGAAAGATTCCTCCTGATCTCGTCAGCGTTCTGGCGCGAAAACTAGATTTGATTAATGCCGCCGCGACCAGGCAGGATTTACGATCGCCTCCTGCCAACCGTTATGAAGATCTCAGGCCACCGCTCAATGGCTACTCTTCCATACGAGTCAACAACAAGTACAGACTGATCTTCATCTGGCAAGAGAGTAAAGCGCACGATATTTACCTCGATGATCACAGTTACAGATGGCACAGTTGAATCGGTCGATAACCGCACAATAAGGATTAAGTATGGTCCAGGCACAACGTAAACCAACCTCTGTCGGCGACGTGCTTCTTTATGAGTATCTCGAACCAACAGGCCTGCGAATTAACGATCTGGCTGATATGCTTCAGGTCCATCGCAACACGGTCAGTAAACTTTTAAATAACAACAGTAAACTCACCACTGACATGGCTTTCAGACTCGCAAAGGTATTTGAAACCTCAGTGGAGTTTTGGCTCAATCTGCAAACGAATGTGGATATCTGGGAGATCCAGAATGATCCCCGTACTCAGGAAGAAATCAGCCGCATCGTGACGCTCAGCGAAATGCTCAAACGCAAAACTCGTGCAGCATGAAATGAACGGTGGATGACGCTGTCGCTTATTCCCCCAACAAAATCAGGATAAGCGCAGCGTCATCCGGCGCTTACGCCAACACTCGCTGCAATACCGGCCCTATTTCCTCAAAAGATTTTGGGGAAATAATATCGACGTGGGCGCAGTCGAGACGGAAGACATCAAGCTCGGCAATCCACGGTGCCCAGGTTTTTTGCGGGTCCATTCCTTCGGGTAACGTTCTCTGGGCCACAAACAACGTCGCTTTCCCGCCAAACGGCACACTGTTTGCGGTCGTCAGCAGGCGCACCGCATCAGCGTAATTCCCTTCGATAGCCTGGAATAAAGCATCTGAAGTTTGTCCACGTTGTGCGGCGACAAAAGCCTCACGTTCGCGGTTGATTTCATCCAGCACCGCCGGATCGAGTTCGTTTGCCGCCTTTTCCGTCCAGTTCTGGGTTTCTGGTGGCCAGGTATCCAGCAGGCCGAGGAACGCGACTTCTTCCCCTGCCGCTTCGAGACGTGCCGCAATGCCTTGCGCCAGCGTGCCGCCGAGCGAATAGCCCATCAGATAATACGGGCCATGGGGTTGAAGCTCGCGCAGGGTTTGCAAGTGCGTTTCGCAAACCTGCGCCAGGTTTTCAGCTTGTTGCATCGGGCCATTCGGGCGCGGAGATTGAATGCCCGTAATCGACCAACGCGGGTCGAGATAACGCTGTAATACGCTAAATTGCCAGGCAAAGCCCGACGCTGGATGGAAGCAATAGAGCGTCGGCCCACTACCTTTACGCAACGGCAGCACCGTATCAAAACCCACGCGGCTGGCTTCTTCTTCGCTCTGAAGCTGCCCCAGAATTTCCGCAAGTTGGCCGACGGTTGACGCCACCATCACCTGCCCGACCGTGACTGGCCTTGCGAGTTTTTCGCGTAACTGTGCCGCCAGGCGCATCGCCAGCAGCGAGTGCCCGCCGAGCGCAAAGAAGTCATCATTAATCGAGTGAATTTCGCAGTTTAAAAGCTGTGAAAATGCGTCGGCGATGGCGATTTCCAGACTCGATTCGGGAGCACGCCCACTGCCGCGTTGCGCCAGTTCCGGCAAAGGCAGCGCTTTTCTGTCCAGCTTGCCATTCGCGCTGAGGGGGAAATCATCCAGCTGAATTAACGCCACCGGAACCATGTGTGCAGGCAGCACGGCAGCCAGGCGTTCGCGCAGGGTGTCGAGAGCCAAAGCCTCGCCGGAGGCTGACACCAGATACCCCACCAGTTGACGGGCATCGCCGCCGCTGACGGCATCTTTATTCAACACGCAAGCGTGCGTCACCGCCTGAGCAACGCCCGGCAGCGCCAGCATCGCCCGGTCGATATCACCCAGTTCGATACGCTGGCCGCGAATTTTCAGCTGATCGTCACTGCGCCCGAGATATTCCACAGCCCCGTCATCCAGCCAACGCGCGACATCACCTGTGCGATACATACGTTCGCCTGCCTCAAAGGGATCGGCCACAAAGCGGCTGGCGGTGAGATCCGGGCGCGATAAATAACCCTGCGCCAACTGGATTCCGGTGAGATACAGATCGCCGGCGATCCCCGGAGGTACGGGGCGCATCGCTGAGTCCAGAATGCGTAATCCGGTATTCCATACCGGCCAGCCAATCGGCACGCTGCTGCCTGAAACCCGCGCCAGCTCTTCGCCAAACGCCGGATACCAGCTGACATCAACGGCGGCTTCGGTTGGGCCATAGAGATTATGCAATGGTGCGTGAGTGAGTTGTTCCCACTGGCGGCAAAGTTCGGCCGGTAGCGCTTCCCCGCTACAAAACACCCGGCGCAGAGTGGCACATTTTGCTCTCGCGTCATCATTGGTTAGTGCCGCGACAAACGCCGCTAACATCGACGGTACAAAGTGCGTGGTGGTCACGCGGTAGCAGGCAAAAAGCTGCTGTAACGCTTCCGGGTCACGATGCGCTTCTGGCGGAGCCATCACCAGCTGCGCGCCAACGATATACGGCCAGAAAAATTCCCACACGGAGACGTCAAAACTGCACGGCGTTTTCTGTAAAACCACATCCTCGCCATTGAGCGGATAGTGATTTTGCATCCACAAAAGACGGTTAACGATAGCCTGCTGCCCGGCCATTACCCCTTTTGGTCGCCCTGTCGAACCGGAGGTGAAGATTACATACGCGGTGTGTTCCGGGCGTGAGAGATGAGGGATTTCCGGCACATTAGCCGTATCCATAATGCTTTGATAGCAGAAGGTTTTCAGACCATTTATGGCACTAAACCGTGGTAATTGAGAGTCAGAAGTCAGCAGTAGACGCGGAGCGGCATCTTCAAGCATCATCTGCAAGCGGTCATCAGGATAACCGGTATCAAGCGGCAGCCAGGCCGCCCCGACTTCAACAATCGCCTGCAATGCGAGCGATAAAAACACCGAGCGCGGTAGCGCGACAGCCACGACATCCCCCGGTTTCACGCCGCGTGAAATGAGTTCTGCGGCCAGCGCCTGCACCTGTTCGCGCATCTGGCGATAGTCGAACTGAGTGTTTTCGTCAGCCAGCGCGGGCGCATGGGGAGTTCTTGCGGCCTGCTCAGCAATTAACTGGCTTAACGTCGTGACCGGAACTGCCGTTTGCGTCGCGTTAACGCTTTCCAGCCGTTCGATTTCGCAAGGGTGCAGCAATTGCGCATCCACACAACGTAATGCGGGACTGGCCGCAAACTGGCGTAAAAGAAGCGGCAAGCGGGCGATGTGCTGTTGCAACGTGGCGGCATCGTAGCGCTGCGCATTTGCCAGTAGTTCGAGGGAGAACTCACCCTTTTCGCTGATATACAGCGCAATTTCTAAATCACGCACCGGGCCGGAAGCCAATTGATGCGTAATGCCTTCGATGCCGTTGAAATCAAGGCGGTAATCGAACATTTTCAGGTTCAGCACCGGGCCATACAACGGCTCACCGTTGGTCACTTTCCCTGAATCACGCAGGATTTGTTCAGCATCGTAGCGCTGATAACGGCGCAGGCTTTTGAGTTCTTTAGCAAGGTTTGCGGCGAATTCCGGCAGGGTAAAATCGGGTTCGATGCGTACACCAAACGGCAACACATTCAGCACTGGCCCGGTTGCACACAAAGCAGCAGACCCCATGCGGCGCATAAAGATAAAGCCCGCGGAGTAATCAGCCCGCCCGCTTAAACGCCCGAGCCACAGCGCCACCAGCCCTAATGCCATATCGGCGGCCGTCAGGTTTTTCTGGCGGGCGTTATCCATCAGCAGGTGGAAATCTGCGCTCTCAAAACTCAGCGACTGGCGAATCAGTTGGGTGGAGGAGCCCAAATCTGTGAGTGGTTTTGCCGAAAGCGTGGCAGGCGGCGGTAGCTGGCGAGTTTTATCAGCCCAAAACGCCGCATCACGCATTCTGACGTCGGTTTTGCGGTAATGCTCGTATTCTGCAACAACATCACTAAACGGGGTAAATGGGCTGGGTTCAGGATTTTGATTTTTACAATACGCACTGTAAATATTGGCAATACGGCGGGTAATTGCGGTGAAACTGAAGCCATCAACCACCAAATGGTGAAAACGTTGATACCAGAACCAGCGCGTTTCGCCGATACGCATGAGCTGATGATGATAAAGCGGTTTACCGCTGCTGATACGCAAATCCTGCTCAAGATCCTCACGCATCAGTGCCAGGGCAGCCGTTTCAGGTTCAGCGACGCCGCGTAAATCACGGCAAAACGGGGCTGTAAATGTTGCATCAGGATCGACCCACTGACGCGCCTCGCCGTCCACTTCACTAAAACGCATTTTCAGCGTATCCGCCTCGCTCATGCCCGCCACTATCGCCTTGCACAGCAGCGCTTCATTAAGCTCACCGTTAAGTTCGTCTCCGCAGTTTAATTCAATATAGTGCGCAACGCTCCACGCGTTGGCCTGGGGCGAAAGCTGATCGGCCATCCAGATGCCGGGTTGCGCCGCCACCAGCGGCAGGGTTTCGGTGGGTGCGAGTATCGGCGCCATGATTAATTCACTCACCTTTCACCTCTGCTTTCGCAAAGTTTGCCGGTTGTAATTGGGTCCAGTTAGCGAGCAGCCACTGATTGCACTCTTCGTTCGATGCCGGTTCACAAACTACCTGCCAGCCATCGGGCAAGGCACAGTGTTCAGGCCATAAGCTGAACTGGCTCGCGGCATTTTCAAGGATGAAAAAACGACTCTGCGGCGAGTCGAAGGGATTACTGAATTCCATACTTCATTCCACTCCTGTCAAAGAGACGCTTTCCAGAGCCAGGCTAAGCCGTTGATCAGCCCGCCCCGCCAGCAAAGCGCATCGTGTCCACCGTCAACCTGACGGTAGAAAACTGCTCGCTGTGTTTGTTGTAGTAAGGGATAAATTCGTTGATTAACCTGATGGATAAGAGGTTCTCTGACCCCTGCCTCAAGGTAAATTCGCAGCGGTTTGTCACAGACCAGCCCACCTTCGAGTCGCTGTATTAACTGCCCGCCCTGCGGGTTGCTTCCTCGGTTAGGCCACCAGTACGACCCGGATTGGCTCAACACGCAGCCAAATTCTTCCGGCCAGTGAAGTGCCGCATAAAGCGAGGAAAGCCCGCCAAAACTTTGCCCAGCCACCACGGTGGTTTCGGGGTTTTCATTCCAGCGAGTCAGGGTGCGCAGATGCGGTAATAACTCTTCCTGCAACGCCTGCCAAAACTGCGCATTGCACGGCAGTTCGTTGCTGCGGGTGTTGTTGTCGATAACATCAATCAGCACGTAAACCGCAGGCGGCAGCACTCCGGCGTCAGTTTGTGCCTGAAGCGCAGGCCACACCGGCATGCTTTCGGCCCAGAATTGGCCGTCGAGCAAAATCGCCAGTGGGCGCTCTTCGGGTTGTGCGTCACCGGTCGCAAAAAGCCACACTTTGCGCTGATTTTTCAGACGCGGGCTGTCCCAGGTGATGCATTGCACTGCGCAATGCGGCGTGTTGGGCTTATCCCAACCAGGCTGCGGTGGCGCGTCAGGAAGATGGAGTGCGGACATCGGATGCCCGCGCCCGCCCAGCCAACTTTCCGGGTTCAGCGGATCGGCAATGGCTCGCGGCAGCAGTTTGCGCCAGCCTTCACGCAGTGCCATACGCGCCGGTTCGATACCCTCGAACGCTTGCGCGGGGAAATCCTCTTCGCAGACCGACGGGATAAAACAATAACTTCCGCGCCATGTGCTGCCGAGGCGAGTTTGCCACTGCCAGACATCCGTCCCCGGCACGCGTTCCAGAGTTTGCGGGCGAGATTTTTGGTGATGGTCGGTCACGCCGGTGATGTAAATCCAGACTCGCTTTATCGGTGAGGTTTTCTCGCAGCCTTGCGGATCACGCCACAAAAAACGCACCTCACACTGATTGTCACTTTTACAGGTAACGGCGGGGATCCCTTGCGCCTGTTTTTCCTGCCACCAGCACTCACTTCCTGTCAGCAAATTTGTCACTCGAGCATAACCTTATGAAATTATTGATAACGGTCAACAATCCTGAAATATATTGATAATACTATTGATAATTATTTTCATTTGCAATAGCGTATTTCCGCGCTTTGAGCTACCAGCTTCCGGGTGCAAAAACAATAAATTGCCGAACTTGAACGCACGATTCCCTCATTTCAGGGCGAATGCTGGATAGATCCCGGTATGACTAAGTGAAAACCATGCTGCGCCCGATCCCTATGGGAATGGAATGACACCGGGCGAAGCGGAAAAGCAGGCTGCCATAATGAATAATAAAATTAACTATTCCCTCGCGATGCTGATCAATCTGGGGATTTACGGGGTCGCCCAACCTGCCTTTGCGGCAGATCAAGCGGCACCGGCAACGGCGCAAGCCGCGGCACCCAGCAACGACGACTCGCTCACTCATGAAGACACTTTGGTTGTTACCGCTGCCGAGCAAAATTTGCAGGCGCCAGGCGTTTCGACCATCACAGCAGAAGAACTCAAAAAGCGCCCACCGGCGCGTGATATTTCCGAAATCGTTCGTACTATGCCGGGCGTTAACCTGACGGGTAACTCCACCAGCGGCCAGCGCGGCAACGGTCGCCAGATTGATATTCGCGGTATGGGCCCGGAAAACACGCTGATTCTTATTGATGGAAAACCCGTGACCAGCCGTAACTCTGTGCGTCTGGGCTGGCGTGGCGAGCGTGATACTCGCGGCGATGCAAGCTGGGTTCCGCCAGAAATGGTTGAACGTATTGAAGTTATTCGTGGCCCAGCCGCCGCACGTTACGGCAACGGCGCGGCTGGCGGCGTGGTGAATATCATCACCAAAAAAGGCACCAACGAATGGCACGGTTCCTGGAACACCTATCTGAATGCGCCGGAACACAAAGACGAAGGTTCCACCAAGCGCACCAACTTTAGTCTGAATGGCCCGCTGGGCGGGGATTTCAGCTTCCGCCTGTACGGCAACCTCGACAAAACCCAGGCTGATGCGTGGGACATCAACCAGGGTCACCAGTCTGAACGTACTGGTATTTACGCCGATACGCTGCCCGCCGGGCGCGAGGGTGTGATTAACAAAGACATCAACGGCGTGGTGCGTTGGGACTTTGCGCCAATGCAATCTTTAGAACTGGAAGCGGGCTACAGCCGCCAGGGCAACCTGTATTCCGGCGACACCCAAAACACCAACACCAACAAAATCGTTAAAGATAACTATGGCGAAGAGACAAACCGTCTGTACCGCCAGAGCTACTCTTTGACCTGGAATGGCGGTTGGGATAACGGCCTGACCACCAGCAACTGGGTGCAGTACGAACATACGCGCAACTCGCGTATGCAAGAAGGCCTGGCCGGTGGCACCGAAGGGATTTTCTCCAGCGATCAATTCAGCGATATCGATTTGAGCGACGTGCTGCTGCACAGCGATGTGAATATCCCGATTGATTTTATCGTGAATCAGAACCTGACGCTGGGCACCGAATGGAACCAGCAGAAGATGAAAGATTTGTCTTCAAACAACCAGACCTTCATGGGCGGGCCGGTTCCAGGTTCATCCAGCACTGGTCGTAGCCCGTATTCCCAGGCTGAAATCTTCTCGCTGTTTGCCGAAGACAATATGGAGCTGACGGACAGCACCATGCTGACGCCGGGCGTGCGTTTTGATCACCACAGCATTGTTGGCAGCAACTGGAGTCCGTCACTCAACCTGTCGCAAGGTTTAGGTGATTATTTCACGCTGAAAATGGGTATCGCCCAGGCGTATAAAGCGCCGAGTCTGTATCAAACTAACCCGAACTACATTTTGTACAGCAAGGGACAGGGTTGCTACGCAAGCAGCACTGGCGTGGGCTGTTACATGATGGGTAACGAAGACCTTAAGGCTGAAACCAGCGTTAACAAAGAGATCGGCCTTGAGTTCAAAAAAGACGGCTGGCTCGCAGGTGTGACCTGGTTCCGTAACGATTACAAAGACAAAATCGAAGCGGGCTATGCTCCTATCGGCCAGACCTCTTCCGGCAAAACCAAGACCGATATTTACCAGTGGGAAAACATTCCTAAAGCACTGGTAGAAGGGCTTGAAGGAACGTTAAACGTTCCAGTTTCCACCACGGTAAGCTGGACGAACAACGTCACCTATATGCTGGAAAGTAAGAACAAAGAAACCGGCGAGCGTCTTTCTGTTATCCCGGAATACACGCTCAACTCAACGCTGAGCTGGCAGATTCGCCAGGACGTTTCTGTGCAATCCACCTTTACGTGGTACGGCAAACAACAGCCGAAGAAATACAACTACAAAGGCCAGCCAGCAACGGGCCCAGAAACTAACGAAGTTAGCCCTTACAGCATCGTTGGCCTGAGCGGAACCTGGGATGCGACGAAGAATGTGAGCCTGACGGCGGGTATAGACAACCTGTTCGACGAGCGCCACTGGCGAGCGGGCAATGCCCAGACGACGGGTGGTGACAATGGTTATATGTACGGCGCAGGTGCCGCGACCTATAACGAGTCTGGCCGTACTTACTACGTCAGTTTGAACACGCACTTCTAATTACCTCTCCTGAGAGTACCCTCTCCCTCAGGGAGAGGGTTAGGGTGAGGGAGAAACATCTCATGAAAACCCAGCTCACAAATTTCAGCTTCCCCAATACTGGGCAACGAATCGTCCGCGTGGATTTTGACGCCACAACCTTTCAGCCCGACGACCTGTTATGGCTGCCGCACCACCCTCGCTTATCCAACGCCGTTATTAAGCGCAAAGCCGAGCATCTGGCAGGAAGGATTGCGGCATCTGAAGCACTACGTTTTCATGGCGTAAATGACTATGTGCCGGGAATTGGCTTGCACCGTGAACCCTGCTGGCCGCCCGGATTCACCGGCAGCATTACGCACAGCGGCAATGTGGCATTCGCGACGGTGGTGGCTGATTCTGCGGATATGCGCGAAGGCATCGGTATCGACTATGAAGAAATTATTGCCCCAAACATCGCCGAAGAAATTCATGGCGGGATTATAGATTGCGCAGAAAAAGAACTGTTGCGCCAATCCCCTTACCCTTTCCATTACGCATTAACCATGGCCTTTTGCGCAAAAGAAAGTTTATTCAAAGCTATGTTCCGCCATGTGGGTCGTTACTTTGATTTCTCTTATGCATCAATAAGTAAAATAGATGACACGCAATTGATTCTGACCCTCAACCACTCACTTGGGCCATACAAAAAAGGCAATAAATTCATGATTATATGGAATAATGACGCAGGGAAATTAATAACACTAATACAGCTCGGGCGGCAATAAAAAGAAATCGCTTGCGGTTCAGTAATAAGTGAATGTTATATTCGAAGAACACAACGCATATATAACATCTATTATTACAAGGACTTTAAAATTTATGGAAACTCTGGAGTCATTCCTTTCCTCTGTTCAACAACGCGATCCAAACCAACCTGAATTTGCCCAGGCAGTACGCGAAGTCATGACCACGCTCTGGCCGTTCCTGGAGCAAAATCCACAGTATCGCCATTCGGCACTTTTAGAGCGCCTTGTGGAACCTGAACGCGTGATTCAGTTCCGCGTGACCTGGGTTGATGATAAGAATCAAGTGCAGGTAAACCGCGCCTGGCGTGTGCAGTTCAGCTCAGCCATTGGCCCATTTAAAGGAGGAATGCGTTTCCACCCCTCCGTTAACCTCTCGATTCTGAAATTCTTAGGCTTTGAGCAAACCTTCAAAAATGCCCTGACCACGCTGCCAATGGGCGGCGGTAAAGGCGGCAGCGACTTTAACCCGAAAGGCAAAAGCGAAGGCGAAGTGATGCGTTTTTGCCAGGCACTGATGATGGAGTTGTATCGCCATCTGGGGCCAGACACTGACGTACCGGCAGGCGATATCGGCGTTGGCGGGCGTGAAGTGGGCTTTATGGCGGGGATGGTGAAAAAGCTCTCCAACAATACCGCGTGGGTGTTTACCGGCGAAGGTTTGTCGTTTGGCGGCAGCCTGATTCGCCCGGAAGCCACCGGTTACGGGCTGATTTATTTCACCGATGCAATGCTGCAACGCCACGGTCTGGGCTTTGAAGGCATGCGCGTGGCGGTTTCCGGCTCCGGCAACGTTGCGCAATACGCCATCGAAAAAGCGCTGTCATTGGGCGCTCGGGTCGTAACGGCGTCTGACTCCAACGGTACCGTCGTCGATGAAGCGGGCTTTACCACCGAAAAACTGGCGCGTTTGACAGAGATTAAATCCAGCCGCGACGGACGCGTGGCCGATTACGCCCGCGAATTTGGTCTGAAATATCTCGAAGGCCAGCAACCGTGGAGCGTTCCGGTTGATATCGCGCTGCCATGTGCCACGCAAAATGAGCTGGATACCGAAGCGGCACGCACGCTTATCGCCAACGGCGTGAAAGCGGTGGCTGAAGGCGCAAATATGCCCACCACTATTGAGGCGACGAATCTGTTCCTTGATGCGGGCGTATTGTTTGCACCGGGTAAAGCAGCCAACGCCGGTGGCGTGGCGACATCAGGCCTGGAAATGGCGCAGAATGCGGCACGCCTGGGCTGGAAAGCGGAGAAAGTGGATATTCGCCTGCACCACATCATGCTTGATATTCACGAAGCCTGCGTGAACTACGGCGGCGAAGAAAAACAAACGCATTATGTTCGCGGCGCGAATATTGCGGGCTTTGTAAAAGTGGCCGACGCGATGTTAGGCCAGGGCGTTTTATAAGTATTTGATGTAAATGGTGGATGACGCTGCGCTTATCCACCCTACGTTTCTTTGCGTAGGTCGGATAAGCGCAAGCGTCATCCGACAACTACGTGGCGGGCACGACTTTAATATCTTCCATACCAATCCCCAGCTTACGCGGTTCATGGCCAAGAATATTGCCTTCATTGGATAACTTCGGCTGCGGCGGAATAATTTCCAGCAGATTACTGCCCTCCGGGTTATCAAAATGCAAGGTAGTGGTACTTAATTCTTCACCAAGCGTGAGTGTCTGCTGCTGGTTTCCGACTTTCACCGGCACTGGCTGGCCAATATTCGGGCCGAACGCTTTAGCCGTAATCACCAGGTCAAATTTCTCTGGCAGCGGTTCGGCATATTCAATTTTCACTTCCGGTGCCAGATTAGCATTTGACCAGCGCCCCCACTCTTCCGGGCGTGAGATCCCGCTAAACTCTTTGACGTTATCTGGCGCGCCCGGCACGTTGAAAATAAAGCTATCGGCCTGATAGCGAATGGCATTTTCATCCACTTTGAGTAACGCGACATTCTTTTTAAAGCGCGTTTTGTCGATATCCTGTCTGGCGAATTCAACCGCATGTTGTTCCTGCTGCTGTTCGATTAAACGCACCGTAGGTTGACCGCCCATTTGCCCCTGAGCCACGCACAGCCCGGTGGAAAGTGCCAGTTTTGAATCCCACAAACGCGCCATTTTAAAACAGCGATCGACCCAAATGAATTTATCGTTTTCTTTAAAGTCAGCCAGTTGATAACGCAGCGGCGCGGAATATTCGCTTTCAGGCAACGGCTCGATTTTTTTATCCAGAATACGCAGCAACAAAGGCATTTTGAAATGTGCGCCAGAGTAGCTGAAGGTATTTTTCTTCTGGTCAATTTCATACTGAGTAATGGTTTTCGGGAAATTCCACAGATCGATAACGTCCGGTTTCCACTCCATCACTTTTTCTTTGACGTTAAGGAAGACAGATGCAATCGACTGCCCGGATAAACTGCTGCGCCCTAACCCAAGGTAATTATCACCGCCCAGAACATCCAGCACCGTCGCTCCGTTATCCAGAGTGCTGCGTTTAACGGGCACCAAATCAGCCTGCGGTTTATCACCACGGAGAATAAAGAACAGGTTATTACGCTCGTGCTGATTGAGGTATTTATATGCAGTATTGTTCATTGCCAGATGGTCAGAACTCACCACAATCACGGTATTTTTAAAATATGGTGAGGCCTTTATTTTTTCGATAAGAGCGGCAATATGTTCCTGGCTACAGGCCACTGCGCTAAATGACTGGTTTTCTTTGCCGTCAAAATTATAGCTGCGGCGTTTACAGGTTTTTGAGATAAAACCGTCCGGGTGATGAGTATCAACCGTGAGCGTAAACAGCGAGAAACGCTTATTCGCTTTCGACAATTCCACATATTTCTCAAAGACTTCATCCAGTACTGTATCGTCATAAAAACCCCAGTTGTTGCGGTACTGCGGGTCAGCAACCATGGTTTTCAGCTCTTGCGCGCCGTACATGTGGTCAAAGCCGTGAGATTGTAAAAAGACGTCTTTGCCTGCAAAGCGTAAATCTGCGCCCTGCATAAAATAGTTTTCGTAGCCGGAGGCTTTCAAGATATCGCCGAGGCAAATATTCTTCGGGAAGAAGCTCGACATTGAAGCCGATGAATTCCCTTCGAATGGCGCAAATAATGGAATGCCGCATTGCGAAGCGACCATTCCGGCAATCGTATAATCGGTGCCCGGTAATTGCACGGTATGGCTGAAATCTATTCCTTCATTTTTAAGCCCGGTTAATTCCGGTGCTAAATCAGGGAATAATTCAGGTTCGAAATAGGTGCGCTCAAGACTTTCGCCATAAATATAAACCAGGTTGAGTTTTGGATTTTTAATCACTCCCTGCGGAACCTGATAATACACAGCGAAGTCGGAATCACCCGAACGCGTTTGTGATTTCACCAGCTCAGTCACCTGACGAAAAGCCGGTGACGCATCCACCGAGGCCAGCGCCAAAACCAGCGCCAGCAAGCTGTAGCCAAAATGATGCGGATAACCTTTTCGGCGGCGTAAAACCCAGGTCAACGCGCCAAAAACCGCCACCAGCGCAACAAACACCCCCACGCCCGGCAGAATGTATTTACCAATTCCGGCTCCGGTCATGCTGCTGGTCAGCGTGTACAGTACCGCGTCGTTAATCCCTTCGCCGGTAAAGTAATTACTGGCAACAAAAGTGACGTTCAGGACAATATAAAGACTCAAAATAAGAAGGATGGCGCTAAACCACCAGATATTGCGTCCAGCTTTAGCGGCATACACGGCGATGGCTGCAACAAACAACACAATTGAAAGCATTTCCGACAACGCCTGACCCTCGAAATAAACGCGCTCACTGGCGCAAAGCTGTATTCAGTCATTTCTGAAGGCTAAATCTAACGTTGTTGTCACGTTCCTGCAATTTCCATGACATGAAAGTGTGCTGCATTTCGGAATTGTTCGGGTTCTGTTGGCAAGATGAGTCAATGATCAATAGCTGGCAGCTATTACAATCATCGTTAATACAACGATTAGGTCGATTGACCGATACGCAGCATCAATGATTTAATCCCGCCGCTGTTATGATTTTTTAAAGTGGAATTGTAACGCGCAACAAATATAGGCCACCCGGCAACGGGTGGTTTTTTTTTGCCTGTCGCTCAGGTTGTTAGGTTATACCTTTTGATTCGATACAGCCTACCCATTAGAACCAAATGCTTATATTCGGTACCTTTCTCCCATCGCAAAACGGAGGAAGTACAGATGTCTTTAATTAATACAAAAATCAAACCATTCAAAAACAGCGCTTTTAAAAACGGTGAATTCGTTGAAGTTACCGAGCAGGATGTAGAAGGTCGCTGGAGCGTTTTCTTCTTCTATCCAGCTGACTTTACTTTTGTTTGCCCAACTGAATTGGGTGATGTTGCTGACCACTATGAAGAATTCCAGAAACTGGGCGTGGATATCTACTCTGTTTCCACCGACACCCATTTCACTCACAAAGCATGGCACAGCAGCTCTGACACTATCGCGAAAATCAAATACGCGATGATCGGCGACCCAACTGGCGCACTGACTCGTAACTTCGAAATCATGCGTGAAGACCAGGGTCTGGCTGACCGCGGCACCTTTATTGTTGACCCACAGGGCATCATTCAGGCTATCGAAGTGACTGCGGAAGGCATTGGCCGTGACGCATCTGACCTGCTGCGCAAAGTGAAAGCCGCTCAGTATGTGGCTTCTCACCCGGGTGAAGTTTGCCCGGCCAAATGGAAAGAAGGCGAAGCGACTCTATCTCCGTCCTTAGATCTCGTCGGTAAGATCTAAAAAATAATAAGACAATAAACACCTGCAATAAGCAACTTAGTGGTGGGCAGCGCGCAAGCCTGTCCACCCTGCTTTTTCTCGCCAATACAACAGGGAGACACACATGCTCGATATTAATATGAAAACTCAACTCAAAACTTATCTTGAGAAGCTCACCAAACCTGTTGAGTTGATTGCAACACTTGATAACAGCGTCAAGTCTTCTGAATTAGGCGCTCTGTTGGCGGATATTGCGGGATTGTCCGACAAGATTACGTTCACCATTAATAACGATTTGCCGGTGCGCAAACCGTCGTTTTTGATTACCAATCCAGGCTCCGATAAAGGCCCGCGTTTTGCCGGTTCCCCACTCGGCCACGAATTTACTTCTCTGGTTTTAGCTTTGCTGCAAACCGGGGGACACCCGTCGAAAGAGTCGCAGGATTTGCTGGAGCAAATTCGTGAAATCGACGGCGATTTCCATTTTGAAACCTATTACTCGCTCTCCTGCCACAACTGCCCGGACGTGGTGCAGGCGCTGAACCTGATGAGCGTGTTGAACCCGCGTATCAGCCACACGGCGATTGATGGCGGCGTTTACCAGAATGAGATTACGGATCGCAATGTCATGGGCGTACCCGCGGTATTCCTGAACGGTAAAGAGTTCGGACAGGGGCGCATGACGCTGGCTGAAATCGTCAGCAAAATTGATACCGGGGCTGAAAAACGTGCTGCCGAAGCGCTGAATAAACGCGAGGCCTACGATGTGCTGATCGTCGGCAGTGGCCCGGCAGGTGCGGCGGCGGCGGTATACTCCGCGCGTAAAGGCATTCGCACCGGTCTGATGGGCGAGCGTTTCGGCGGCCAGGTTTTAGATACCGTTGATATTGAAAATTACATTTCAGTGCCAAAAACTGAAGGCCAGAAACTGGCTGGCGCACTGAAAGCGCACGTTGATGATTACGACGTTGACGTTATCGACACGCAAAGCGCCAGTAAACTGATCCCGGCGCAAACCGAAGGCGGATTACACCAGATTCAAACGGCCTCGGGCGCCACACTGAGCGCACGCAGCATCATCATTGCGACGGGTGCAAAATGGCGCAACATGAATGTGCCGGGCGAAGAACAGTACCGCACTAAAGGTGTGACGTACTGCCCGCACTGCGACGGCCCACTGTTTAAAGGCAAACGCGTGGCGGTGATTGGCGGCGGCAACTCCGGCGTGGAAGCGGCGATTGACCTGGCGGGTCTTGTTGAACACGTTACGCTGTTGGAATTTGCCCCGGAAATGAAGGCCGACCAGGTCTTGCAGAAGAAACTTCGTAGCCTGAAAAACGTCAATATTATTTTGAATGCCCAAACGCTGGAAGTGAAAGGCGACGGCAGCAAAGTGACTGGACTGAAGTATCAGGATCGTGTGACACAAGAAGTGCATGATATTGAGCTGGCAGGTATTTTCGTGCAAATCGGTCTGTTGCCAAACACCAACTGGCTGGAAGGCAGCGTTGAACGTAACCGCATGGGTGAAATCATCATTGATGCGAAGTGCGAAACCACGGTGAAAGGCGTATTTGCGGCGGGTGACTGCACCACCGTCCCATACAAACAGATTATTATCGCCACCGGCGAAGGTGCCAAAGCCTCTCTAAGCGCGTTTGATTATCTGATTCGCCATTCATAATAAAAAGCGGCTCATCATTCGATGGGCCGCTTTTTTAATATTCTTTTGGCAAATATTTTACCGTCACCAGCTTTCCGCGCTTTATCTCAACATAATCCCCACGGCGTAACTCACCCAGAATCGCCATGATGGTGCTTCGGGCAAGTTGCGTACGTTCCTGAATAAAGTCCGCCACATTAATATTGCAGCGCATCTCAGGCGCAAGGGTATAAAGCTCAATTAATTTATTGCGCACCATGACATACGCCGACACACCTACCAGATGCTCTTCACGCAGGGAGTAAATCTGCAAAAACCAGGAAAGAATGCTCGCGACCGGCTCCCATAACTGTTGTTGCGTAAAAATGGCAAATGCCTGATCGGCTGGCACAACGCGCGCCGTACACGTTTCTTCAACCTTTAAAAACCAGCCACCCCGTGGCCTCATACATTCTGCAATGCCAAAAATCAGCTCTCCGCGAACCGAAGAAAGCACCAAACCGTCAACGCTACGAATAGCGCTGAAATGCCCGTCGGCAAATAAATAGAGGGATTTTTCATTTTCCCGAATAGCGTAAATCTCATCCCGAGAATGAAAAATTTGATCGGTTCCCACCGCGCTAAGCGCCTGACGCAACAACGCTATTTCAGTGACTGGACGAGGGGGATAAAACGATGGATAGCTGTGGCCGCTGTTTTGATTATTTACCGTATCCATGAATAGACCTTTTTTAATTCTTATCTCCAATATAATAGCTGATAAAAAAAGCGGCCTAAGCCGCTTTCTGTATTATTGAGGGAATAAAAATTACTTGCGACGCCAGGTGGTACCCTGCGCACCGTCTTCCAGCACGATACCCATTTCATTGAGGCGGTCACGAGCCTGGTCTGCCAGCGCCCAGTCTTTAGATTGACGCGCATCGTTACGCTGTTTGATAAGCGCTTCGATTTCAGCCACTTCGCTGTCATCGGACTGCGCCCCGCCTTGCAGGAATGCTTCTGGATCCTGCTCAAGCAAGCCCAACACGCCTGAAAGCTGGCGTAACGC
>Ga0160439_1000440_pt1 | contig 20012 bp, 20 predicted proteins | sample HID1975M_E0MG_FD_108201 | JGI IMG/M metagenome (GOLD analysis project Ga0160439, IMG submission 108201) | Enriched soil microbial communities from UW Madison campus, WI, USA - HID1975M_E0 MG | ecosystem: Environmental > Terrestrial > Soil > Unclassified | place: USA: Madison, Wisconsin... | reverse complement strand
GGACGGCGACACGCTGTTCATGCGCTGCTCGATCTGGCGGGAGGCGGCCGAGTCGGTCGCCGAGTCGCTCACCAAGGGCACCCGCGTCATCGTGACCGGCCGGCTCATCCAGCGTTCGTACGAAACCCGCGAGGGTGAGAAGCGCACGGTGGTCGAGCTGCAGGTCGACGAGGTCGGCCCGTCCCTCCGCTACGCCACGGCCAAGGTCACCCGGACTCAGCGTTCGGGTGGCGGCAGCTTCGGCGGCGGCGGGGGCGGCGGCTACAACGGTGGCCAGGGCGGCGGCAACGCCGGCGGTGGCAGCAGCCAGCAGGACGACCCGTGGGCCACGCCCGCAGGTGGTTCCGGTGGCGGCGGCTACTCCGACGAGCCCCCGTTCTAACCCCAGACAAGACCCCCATCCCCGAGCAACGGCAACGCTCGGGGCTCCACTCCACCAAGGAGGAGCACCACGATGGCTAAGGCCGTGGTCCGCAAGCCCAAGAAGAAGCAGAACCCCCTCAAGGCGGCGAAGATCGATGTCGTCGACTACAAGGACACCGCGCTCCTGCGCAAGTTCATCTCCGACCGCGGGAAGATCCGCGCTCGCCGGGTGACCGGTGTGTCCGTCCAGGAGCAGCGTGCGATCGCACGCGCCGTCAAGAACGCCCGCGAGATGGCCCTGCTGCCGTACTCGTCGTCGGCTCGCTGAGAAAGGAGACTCTCATGGCCAAGATCATCCTGACCCACGAGGTCACCGGACTCGGTGCCCCGGGTGACGTCGTCGAGGTGAAGGACGGGTACGCCCGCAACTACCTCATCCCGCGCAGCCTTGCCACGCCGTGGACCAAGGGTGCCGAGAAGGACATCACCGCGATCCGCAAGGCCCGCAAGGCCCGCGAGATCGCCACGCTCGACGACGCCAAGGCGATCCGTGACTCCCTGCAGGCCAAGCCTGTCGTGGTCACCGCCAAGGCCGGCGAGGCCGGTCGCCTGTTCGGCGCCGTCACCACCGCGGAGATCGCCGAGGCCGTCAAGGCCTCCGGCGCCCCGCAGATCGACAAGCGCAAGGTCGAGATCGGTCAGCCGATCAAGGCCCTGGGCGAGTACAAGGTGTCGGTCCGTCTGCACTCGGACGTCTCCGCCACGGTGACCGTCAAGGTCGTCGCCGCCTGACGTCAGGCGCGCCTGCAACGACAGCGCCCCGCCCCGGAGTGATCCGGGGCGGGGCGCTTCGTCGTCCCGACCACAGCCGCGGTGTGGATGGTCCGCCGCCGGCGACGGGTCAGCGGTGGACGCTGATGCCGATCGCGCGGGGTCCGGACAAGGTGAGCGTGACCTGGCGCTCGCGGTAGCCCCCGACGTAGGGGTCGAAGAAGCGGACCGTGTTCGCGCCCTTGACCAGACCGGTGATCGTGACCCGCCCCCTGCTGTCGGTGATCCGCGATCCCACCCTGATGCCGGCGACCGGCCGACCGCCCGAGGTCACCGTCACGCGTGAGCTGAACGTGGGCTGGAATCGCAGGTTGCGCGTGACCGTTCGCGCATCGGCGGCGATCGTCACGCCACGCGTCCGGAACGACTGCTGACCCTTGACGGCCCCGCGTTCCGCGGACACCGTGTAGCGCCCTGTCCCTGCGCCTTTCAGCGTGTAGCGACCCTGGGAGTCGGTCCTGACGCCGCTGCTGGTGAGCCCGACGCCGAAGGAGTCCTTCGCGTAGACGCTCGCGCCCTTCACGGGCTTCCCGTCGGCGCCCCGCACGACGCCGGTGATGGTGCGAGACGCCTTCGATGCGGTGACCGTGCCGAACGAGCGCGTCTGACCGGCCTCCGCGCGGACGGTGTGCGAGCGGTTCTTGCCGAGCAGGAGTCGGTACGTCCCCCCGGGGACGGTGAACCGCACCCGACCGCCGGCACCGACCGTGGCGCCGTCGCCCGCACTGCCGCCCGTGCTGTCCAACACGACGAAGGTGCCCTTCGCGACGCCCTTGATCCGGCCGGTCACAGTCGCGGGCTCGCCGACGACCACGGGCTTGGCCGTGACCGTCGCGTCGACGACGACCTTCACCTTGCTCACGCTCGCGTAGCCCACCGACTCAGCGAGGGTGACCCGGACCGCGCCGCCGGCGAGCCCGCCCACCCGGTAGTGGCCGGACGCGTCGACGGGGGCCACGGCAGAGTTGTTGTCGCCGTCCGTGACGTCGACCCACCCTCCCTTGTGCGGGGTCCCGTCGGAGCTCGCGACGTCGCCCTCGATGATCCCGCCGGCCCGCACGGGGATGTCGAGGTGCGTCGTGGACCCGCTGCGCGCGGTGATGACGGTCGCGTCCGGGAATCGCGTCGTGCCGCCGGCGTAGGTGTCGATGAAGGGCGCGGCGTACCCGGCGCCGTCGACGAGCACACGCAGCGCGGCGGGCTTCGTCGTGAGCTCGTAGCGCCCGTGGGCGTTGGTGACACCGCCGGACGTGATGCGCACGCGGCTGTTGTCCCGGTCGAGCAGCACCAGGTGGGCGCCTGCGACCGGCTTGCCGTGCAGCGTGACCGTTCCCGTCAACGTCGCGGTCGCTGAGACGGCCTGACCGGCCGAGGCCGTCGCACCCACCAGCGTCGTCGCGAGCACCAGGCTCAGCGCCGCCCCCCAGACCGCACTCTTCATCGTCGTTCCTCTCACGTCGAGCCCGTGTCGGTGAGCGTGGCAGAGAAGTCCGAACGACGTGTGCTGTTCGTGGGGTGCGCTGCAGGTGGAGCGGGTGAAAAGGCCGAGGACGAGCGTCGAGCTCGAGCTGGCGCTCAGGCGACGCCGAGGTAGGCCTGCTTGACCGCAGGGTCGGCGAGCAGGTCCGCCCCCTTGCCGGAGGTCGTCACCTCGCCGGTCTCCAGGATGTAGGCCCGGTCGGAGCGGGACAGCGCCTGCTGCGCGTTCTGCTCGACGAGCAGGATCGTGGTCCCCTCCTTGTTGATCTCCGTGATGATGCGGAAGATCTGCTGGATCACCAGCGGGGCCAGTCCCATCGACGGCTCGTCGAGCAGCAGGAGCCGCGGGCGGGCCATCAGCGCGCGGCCGATGGCGAGCATCTGCTGCTCACCGCCGGACAGCGTGCCGCCCACCTGCGTGCGCCGCTCGAGCAGCCGCGGGAACAGGTCGAACACCCGGTCCACGGTCGCGTCGTGCTCGGCCTTCGTCTTGAACGTGCGCGCGTAGGACCCCATCTCGAGGTTCTCGACGACGGTCATGCCCGGGAAGACGCCGCGGCCTTCGGGTGCCTGGACGATGCCCGCGATGACGCGCTCGTGCGCCTTCATGCGGGTGATGTCCTTGCCGTCGAACCAGACCGACCCGCGCGCGACCGGTCGGATGCCCGAGATCGCGCGCATCGTCGTCGTCTTGCCCGCGCCGTTCGCGCCGATCAGGGTGACGAGCTCGCCGTCCTCGACGGTGAGGGAGATGCCGCGGACGGCCTCGATGCGGTCGTAGGAGACCGTCAGGTCCTTGAGCTCAAGCAGTGGCATCGTCGGGCACCCCCAGGTAGGCGGCGATGACGGCGGGGTCGGACGAGACCTCCGCCGGCAGGCCGTCGGCGATCTTGCGGCCGAACTCGAGCACGACCACGCGGTCGGTCACTCCCATGACCAGTCGCATGTCGTGCTCGATCAGCAGGACGGTGTAGCCGTCGTCGCGGATCTTGCGGATCAGGTCCATGAGCGACTGCTTCTCCGCCGGGTTGAAGCCGGCGGCGGGCTCGTCGAGGCACAGCAGCTTGGGCTGCGTGGCCAGGGCCCGCGCGATCTCGAGCCGGCGCTGGTCGCCGTACGAGAGGTTGCGCGACTTCTCGGTCGCGCGGTTGCCGATCCCGACGAACTCCAGCAGGGCCATGGCCCGCTCGAGCGCGTCGCGCTCCTCGTGCCGGTGGCGCGGGCTGCGGAAGATCGCACCCGGGACCGACGTGCGGTGCCGGGCGTCCGTGCCGACGACGACGTTCTCGAGCGCCGTCATGTCGGAGAACAGGCGGATGTTCTGGAACGTGCGCGCGATGCCGAGCCGGGTGATCTGGTTGCGCTTGATCGTGCCGATCGGGTTGCCGTCGAACAGCACGGCCCCCGACGTCGGCCGGTAGATGCCCGACATCGTGTTGAAGCACGTCGTCTTGCCGGCGCCGTTCGGGCCGATCAGGCCGAGGATCTCGCCGCGGCGGATGTCGAACGTGACGCCGTCGAGGGCCGTCAGGCCGCCGAACTTCACGGTGACGTCCTTCATCTGCAGCAGCGGCTCACCCACCGACGCGTGGATGTCCCGGTCCGAGGCGACGACCTCCGCGACGTGCGCCGCGTCGCCCAGCTCGGGGTCGACGGCGGCCAGGTCGATCTCGACCGCCTCCTCGACCCCGCCGTCGGGCAGGTACTCCTCGGGGATCGAACCCGCGACCATCTCGTCGGTGCCGCGGAACTCCTCGTCGTGCTCGGAGCCTGCTCCCATGCCTCCGGGGCTGCTCATCGGGCACCTCCCTCGGCGTCGGTAGCGGCCGCCGGAGCGGCTGCGGGCTTGCGGTTCAAGGCGAGTGCGGCCTTGCGGGTGGCGACGTAGATCGGGCGGCCGTAGGCGAGGAGCTTCTGCCGTGCCGGGATCAGCCCCTGTGGACGGAAGATCATCAGCACGACGAGCGCGATGCCGAAGAACAGGTACTTGTAGTTGGCGATCTCGTTCCCGTCGATCGGGATGCCGAACAGCTCGGTCCGGCCGAGGAAGAAGTTCGGCAGGTACACGATGACGAACGCGCCCAGGATCACGCCGAGCTTGTTGCCCTGGCCGCCGAGGACGACGGCGCACAGGAACAGCATCGAGTTGATGACGTTGAACGTCGTCGGCACGACGAACTGGACCTGGCCCGCGTACAGGGCGCCGGACAGGCCGCCGATCGAGGCGCCGATGATGAACGCCCACAGCTTGAACTTGAACGTCGGCACGCCCATGATCTCGGCCGCGTCCTCGTCCTCACGGATGGCGACCCACGCGCGGCCCACCCGCGACCGCTCGAGGTTCCCGACGATGAGCAGGACGATGATGATGAAGACGATGCTCACCCAGAACCACCAGGTCCCGGAGTTGAACGGGGCCGTGCTGTTGCCGGCCGAGAAGACACCGTTGGGCCGCGACTCGGACACGCCCGCCACGGGGTAGGCGATCTTGGTCAGTCCCTGGCCACCGCGCGTGAGGTTGGTGAGGTTGTCGGCCAGGAGGCGGACGATCTCACCGAAGCCGAGCGTGACGATGGCGAGGTAGTCGCCGCGCAGGCGCAGCGTCGGTGTCCCGAGGATGAGCCCGGATATCGCGGTGATCGCGATGGCGATGGGGAGTGCGAACAACCACGCCCAGTCGCGGGACAGCCAGTCGTCGGTGAGGTTCCACGGGCTGTCCGGGCTGGTCAGCAGGCCGACGGTGTACGCGCCGATCGCGTAGAAGCCGACGTAGCCGAGGTCCAGCAGACCCGTCTGGCCGACGACGACGTTGAGGCCGATCGCCAGCAGCGCGTACATGCCGAACTGCGCGAGGACGCCGCCGAAGTCGGTGCCGACGGTCGTCAGCACGGGCGGGCGGATCACCGGCAGGAGCGCGATGAAGACGATGAACGGGACGCCGATGAGCCACTGCGTGGGCCGGGCGAGCGCGTCCCACCAGAGGCGGAGCTTGTCGCTGAAGCTGAGCTGCAGCGTGGGTCGTGCGGTCTCGGTGCTCATGCGCGTGCCCTCCCGAGCGACTCACCCAGGATGCCGGTAGGTCGGATCATTAGCACCAGGATCAGCACGACGAACGCGACGACGTCCCGCCACTCGGTGCCGAACAGTGCCTGGCCGTACAGCTCCATCACGCCGAGCAGGAGACCACCGAGCAGCGCACCGCGCAGGTTCCCGATGCCACCGAGCACCGCGGCGCTGAACGCCTTGATGCCGAGGATGAAGCCGCCGGAGTAGATGATGCCGCTGGGGACCCGCAGCGTGTAGAGCATGGCCGCCGCACCGGCCAGCAGGCCGCCGATGAGGAACGTCAGCATGATCACGCGCTCGCGCGAGACGCCCATGAGCGTCGCGGTCACGGGGTCCTGCGCGACGGCGCGGATCCCGCGGCCGAACTTGGTCAGCGTCACGAACCGCTCGGTCGCGAAGGCCAGGACGAGGGCCGCGACGAAGATGACGATCTCGACGTTCGTGACGTCTGCGCCGAAGACCGTGAACTGCACGGACGGCACGACCAGGCGGATGGGCTGCTGGGCGATCGAGCCGCCGAGCTCGTTGTTCGTCAGCTTCGGGAGGACGAAGTGCACGAACTCCTGGATGACGAACGACGCGCCGATCGCCGTGATGAGGAAGACCAGCGAGGGTGCGCCGCGTTTGCGCAACGGTCTGTAGGCGACCCGCTCGAGCCCGACGGCCGCGCCGCCGGAGACGATCATGCCGCCGATCATGGCGAGCAGGAGGTACGTGACGGTCATGATCGTGCCCTGCTCGTACGCGTCTCCGCGGGGCGTGAAGCCCAGCAGCATGAGCATCGCGTACTGCCCGAACATGCCGAGCATGAAGATCTCGGAGTGGGCGAAGTTGATGAGCCGCAGCACGCCGTACACGAGCGTGTAACCCACGGCGACCAGCGCGTAGATGGACCCGTAGGTGAGTCCGTCGACGGTCAGCGCCCAGAAGTTGTCGACGAGGGACTGGACGTTGAAGTCGATCACCCCGTCGGCGAGGACTTGGCCGGCCGACATGACGGCGCTCATGGTGCTCCTAGGTGGGTGGGAGGGGCAGTGCAGCACGGCGGCCGGGCCCCGAAGGAACCCGGCCGCCGTGTCGTCGTCACTTGACCTGGTAGATCCAGATCAGGGCCGAGGCGAGCTCGCCCGTGGCGTCCCACTTGTAGTGGCGGGCGAGGCCGTCACCGTCGTAGTTCTTGACGAAGTCGACCAGGCCGGCGCGGTCCTTCACGCCCGAGTCGATGCCCTTGAGCATGATCGTCGCGAGGTCGTAGGCCTCGACCGAGTACACGCCCGAGTCGACGTTGAACTTGGCCTTGTAGTCGGCCGCGAACTTCTCGGGCGCCGGGCCGCACGGGCAGCTGAGGTAGGCGTCCTTGGCAGCCGAACCGGCCTGCTTGACGAACTGCGGGTCGTTCGTGCCGTCGGCCGAGACGAAGGCCGCGGTCACGCCGGCCTCCTTGAGCTGGGCCGCGAACGGCGCGCCCTCGGCGTAGTAGCCCGCGTAGAACACGGCGTCGGGCGACGCGCCCTTGATGATCTGGACAGTGGCGGAGAAGTCCTTGTCACCGGTCTTGACCTTCGCGGCGCAGGACGAGTCCGCGGCGTCGCCGAGGCCCGACGTGATCTGGGCGGCCAGGCCCACGCCGTAGTCGGAGTCGTCCTGGACGACGCAGACCTTGCCGAACTTCAGCGTGTTGACGAGGTAGGCGGCGACCGACGGACCCTGGACGGCGTCGTTGGCGAGGCCGCGGAAGAAGTTGGTCCAGCCGTTCTTGACCAGGTCCGGGTTGGTGGCCGACGCGGTGAGCGAGAGCAGGCCGGCGTCGGAGAACACCTGGCCGACGGCCGCGGTCTCACCGGAGAACGCGGGGCCGAGCAGACCGATGACGCTCTTGTCGCCGACGATCGACGGCGCGACCTGGGTGGCCTTCTGCGGGTCACCCTCGGTGTCGAACTCCTTGACGGTGACCTGGCAGTCCGCGTTCGCCGCGTTGTGCGCGTCGACGGCGAGCTTCGCGCCGTTGAGGATGTTGATGCCCAGCGCGGCGTTCGGGCCGGTCAGGGCACCCGCCATGGCGATCGTGACGGGGTCGCACTTGGCGGATCCGTCGCCGGCGGGGTCGGCCGCGTTGGACGTGTCCGCGGCCGGGACCTCCTCGCCCTTGGTGTCGATCTGCACGACCGGCTGGATGCTGAGGTCACCGGACGCTGCCGCCGACTCGGTGCCCGATGCCGAGGGCGTGTCACCGGAGTCGTCCTTCGACGAACAACCGGCCAGCAACAGGCCGGCGACGAGCACCAGAGCGGTGCCCGCCATCTTGGGGGTGGAACTACGCATGAGCTGCTACCTCCGTGGAATGAGCACGATCCGCCGTTGCCGACGTCCGTGTCCCGGCCGCGTGCGTGCCAGGGCTGGTCGCACCGTAGAGCGACAGAGTTACCGGTGAGTTTCGTTCAGCGCAAGGTTCGTGACGATTGAGCATCGACCACATCACGGATGCATCACGGCCACCAGGTGGACGGGAGGCCCCTGCGAAGCCTGGCTGCGCTGCCATGTGCGTACTCTGCAGGCCGACGGGGCTGTGCGCGCGCTGTGCGGCGCGACACGCCGGTCAGGCGCCCGTGACCATCCATGCGCCGCCGCGCGCCCGCCACGCCGTCGTCGCCGCGCGGGCCGCCATGAACACCCCGGCGAACGCGACCCACAACCACACCATCCCGGCGGTCCCGTCCGGTGCCCAGGCGCGCACGGCCAGGGCCGCCGGCAGGTAGACGACGAAGGTCAGCAACCCCGCCCACGCGAGGAAGCGCCCGTCCCCGGCGCCGATGAGCACGCCGTCCAGCACGAACACCCACCCGGCCATCGGCATGGTCACGGCCGCGACGACGAGCGCCGCGATCGCGGCCGCCCGGACGTCGTCGTCGGCCGAGAAGAGGCGGACGTACGCCCAGGCCGTGCCGCCGACGACGAGCCCGAGCACCGCGCCGGCCGCGACGCCCCACTGCAGGGTGCGGCGCAGCACGGCCCGGGTGCGCGCGACGTCGCCCGAGCCCAGGGCGTGACCGACGAGGGCCTGGGCCGCGATCGCCAGTGCGTCGAGCGCGAAGGCCGCGAGCCCCCAGACCGCGTTGACGACCTGGTGCCCGGCGAGCGTGACCGCGCCGAGCCCGGTCGCGACCCACACGGTCACCAGGATCGCGGCACGCAGGCTCAGCGTCCGCACGAGCAGGGGCCCGCCTGCCCGCGCGTTCGCGGCGATGCCGCGGGCGTGGGGCGTCAGCCGCGCACCGGCGGCGCGTGCACCGCGGGCGACGACGACGGCGAGCAGCGCCCCCATCGCGAGCTGCGTCGCGGCCGTGCCGGCGCCGGAACCCGCGATGCCGAGGTGCAGCCCGTAGACGAGCGCGACGTTGAGCAGCGCGTTGACCACGGCGCCGCCGGCCGCGACGCCGAGCGGCGTGCGGGTGTCCTGCATGCCGCGCAGCGCGCCGGTGGCGGCGAGGACGACGAGCATGCCCGGCAGCCCGGGCGCGGACCAGTGCAGGTAGATGACGGCCTGCCGCGCGACCTCGTCGTGCGCACCGAGCGCGCCGACCAGCCACCCGGCTCCCGTCCACAGCGCGACGGCGAGTGCCACGCCGACGCCGAGCGCGAGCCACATCCCGTCGACGCCCATCTGCATCGCGCCCGCGCGGTCCCCCGCCCCCAGTCGTCGGGAGACCGCCGCGGTGGTCGCGTAGGCGAGGAAGACGCAGAGCCCGACGGCCGTGACGAGAATGGTCGAGGCGAGCGCGAGACCTGCCAGGGGCGCGGTTCCGAGGTGCCCGACGACGGCCGAGTCGACCAGGACGAACAAGGGCTCGGCGACGAGAGCGCCGAGCGCCGGCACCGCGAGGGCGAGGATCTGCCGGTCGACGGCGCTCGTGCGCTCGCGCGGGTGTCCATCAGGTGAAATGGGGCCGAACTCTCCGGTGGATCCACACCCGGTGCACGACGAACGCACGGGTGGCGGGCCGTTTCCTCGGTTGCCGCGCCCACCAGTATCCACACCACTGTCCACGGTCTGTGGACAGAATCGGACATCGTCCACAGTGGCGCGCACATCGAGTCCCCCGGTTGTCCACAGGGTTGCGGGGTGCTTTCCCCAGGCTGGGCCGCCTCCTGCACAGGCCTCCGAGGCCGTTTGGTCACAGGCTCCGGGGCGCCTAACGTCGCGTCCGCGAGGCGCCGCTCTGTACGCGGCGAGCTGGGGAATGTCAGACCCTCTCGAGAACATGTGTTCGAACGGCGACGATAGGGGCCCTGGTGACGATCGAAGATCTCGAGTACGGCATGCCTGCCGAGGCGAGCCGCGGTGGTGGCGGGTTCGACCGCACCCCGCCGCAGGACCTCGACGCGGAGCGCTCGGTGCTCGGCGGCATGATGATCTCGAAGGACGCGATCGCCGACGTCATCGAGCAGCTGCGCGGCACGGACTTCTACCGTCCGGCGCACGAGGTCGTGTACGACGCGATCCTCGACCTGTACGGACGCGGCGAGCCGGCGGACGCGATCACGGTCGCGGACGAGCTGACCAAGCGCGGCGAGATCGGCCGCATCGGCGGCGCGCCCTACCTCCACACCCTCATCTCGTCGGTCCCCACTGCCGCCAACGCGGGCTACTACGCGCGGATCGTGCGCGAGCGCTCCATCCTGCGCAAGCTCGTCGAGGCCGGCACCCGCATCGTCCAGCTCGGCTACGGCACCGATGGCGGCGACGTCGACGAGCTCGTGAACAACGCGCAGGCCGAGGTCTACGCGGTCACCGAGCGCCGGTCGTCCGAGGACTACCTGGTGCTCGGCGACATCATCGGCGGCGCGGTCGACGAGATCGAGGCGGCCGGGCACCGCGGCGAGGGGATGGTCGGCGTGCCGACCGGGTTCTCGGACCTGGACCGGCTGACGAACGGGCTGCACCCGGGGCAGATGATCGTCCTGGCCGCGCGGCCGGCAATCGGCAAGGCCCTCGCGCTCGACACGCCGCTCGCCACCCCCACGGGTTGGACGACGATGGGCGAGGTGCAGGTCGGCGACCAGCTGATGGCCGCGGACGGCACGCCGACGACGGTGGTCGCCGCGACCCCCGTGCTCACCGGGCGGCCCACCTACCGCGTGACGTTCGACGACGGCACGCAGATCGTCGCCGATGCTCTGCACCAGTGGGCGACCAGTACGCGTGCCGAGCGCCGCCTGCGTGCTGGGGACTCCTCGATCCGTACGACCGAGGAGATCGCGGCGACCGTGCGTTGCGCGACCGCGGACGCACGGGCGAACCACTCCGTCGCGACCGCGCGGCCGTTGCGCCTTCCCGAGGCCGACCTGCCGATCGACGCGTACGCCCTCGGCGTCTGGCTCGTCTCTTCGCGCCTGACGAGTGCCGACCCCGAGAAGGCGATGCTGATCGAGGGCCGGCTCGCCGGGCTGGAGCTCGCCGAGCGCGACATCGACTCGCACCTCGACCACATCAAGCACATCCCCGCGGTCTACCTGCGCGCGAGCGAGCAGCAGCGCCGCGACCTGCTCGCCGGCCTGCTCGACACCGACGGCACGGTCAACCCGACGGGCAGCGTGCAGATCGCCCTCACCAACCACCGGCTCGCGCAGGACGTCCGCGAGCTCGTCCACTCGCTCGGCTACCGCACCGGGTGGTCCACGAAGCGGATCCAGGGTCGCTCCGAGGCGTCGTCGACCGCCTACACGGTGACCTTCACGACCGACGACACGGTCTTTGCGCTCGAGCGCAAGAACCTCGTCCACAAGGAACGCCGTCGCCCGTCGACGCCTCGCCTGGCGCAGCGTCTGATCGTGTCCGTCGAGCCCATCGAGTCCGTGCCCGTGCGCTGCGTCGAGATCGCCCACGCGTCGCACCTCTACCTCGCCGGCCGCTCCATGGTGCCGACGCACAACTCGACCATGGGCATCGACATCGCCCGATCGGCGTCGATCAAGCACGGTCTGACGTCGGTCGTGTTCTCGCTCGAGATGAGCCGCAACGAGATCGCGATGCGTCTGCTGTCCGCCGAGGCGCGCGTGCACCTGCAGAAGCTGCGCAACGGTCAGATGGGCGAGGACGACTGGGCCAAGATCGCCACCACGATGGGCAAGATCTCCGAGGCGCCGCTGTTCATCGACGACTCGCCGAACATGTCGCTGATGGAGATCCGCGCCAAGTGCCGCCGCCTCAAGCAGCGTCACGACCTCAAGCTCGTGGTCATCGACTACCTCCAGCTGATGACGTCCGGCAAACGCGTCGAGTCCCGCCAGCAGGAGGTCTCGGAGTTCTCCCGCGCCCTCAAGCTGCTGGCCAAGGAGCTCGAGGTGCCGGTCATCGCGATCTCGCAGCTGAACCGTGGCGCCGAGCAGCGCACCGACAAGCGGCCGCAGATGAGTGACCTTCGCGAGTCGGGCTCGATCGAGCAGGACGCGGACATCGTCATCCTGCTGCACCGCGAGGACGCGTACGAGAAGGAGTCGCCGCGCGCCGGTGAGGCCGACGTGATCGTGGCCAAGCACCGAAACGGGCCGACGGACACGCTCGTCGTGGCGTTCCAGGGCCACTACTCGCGGTTCGTGGACATGCAGGCCTGACCAGGTTCTTGCTCGGGTGCGTCGAACCTGCGACGGGGCGGGGTGTCGAGATGCACGATGCTCTGAAAATCAGGCCCGGGTACTGTGAATACCGGTCGGCACAGCTCAGCCAGTCGCTGCGGCTGGGGTCCACGTTCCGAACCACTGCTCGGCGCCGTATGCCTCGAACCGCTCGACCTCGACAAATCCCAGCCTCGCTGCCAGGCGCATCGACGGTGCGTTCGCGGTCTGGGTGAGGAGTACGACGGCTTCGCCGGGCAGTGCGCCAGCGAACCAGTTGAGCGCGGCTTCGCAGGCTTCGGTGGCGTATCCCCGTCCCCATGCCTCCGGCAGAAGAAGGTACCCAAGGTCCACGTGGCCGGCCGCCTGGCGGACGTCGTAGTCGACGTCTCGGCGTTCGAGCTGAACGATCCCGGCCATTGCTCCGTCGAGGTCGAGCACGAACTGACCAGGACGCCCCTGCGGAGCCGCCGGGAGCGCGCGTTCGACCGCCTCACGCGATCGTGATCCGCCCGTGTAGGTCGCGACCTCGGGTGAGGTGTAGAGCTCGACGAATGCCGGGCGATCGCGCGCCTCCGGCGGGCGGAGCAGAAGTCGAGCGGTCGCGATCGTCTCGGGTGGCCACGTGACGCGCCCAAGCTCTGCCATGCCCCGACAGTACGGACGCGGCCCTGACGGTGCCCGAGATCCCGTGCATGCGCCGCACTTCAGTCTGTCGTGCGTCTCGACAACGTGCTAGGGCGGCAGGAGCCCTTGGCGGCGGGCGGTCGCGATGGCCTCGGTGCGGGACTGCACACCGAGCTTGTCGTAGGTGTGCGCGAGGTGCGACTTGACGGTCGCCCGGGAGAGGAAGAGCTCGCGGGCGATGGCGTCGTTCGAGAGTCCGAGGGCCACGAGGTTCAGGACCTCGAGCTCGCGCGGGGTCAAGGAGACGCCGGGGCGGCGGATGCGATCCAGGAGGCGTGCCTGTACCGCCGGCCCCAGAGCGGCGGAACCGGACGCGGCGGCTCGGATGGCCGCGGCGAGCTGGTCAGTCGGGGCGTCCTTGAGCAGGAAGCCGGTCGCGCCGGCTTCGATCGCCGAGACGATGTCGGAGTCCGACCCGTAGGTGGTGAGGATGAGGACTGGTGGGCCGCCCGCGGCGACGATCTGCCGGGTTGCGTCAGCGCCGCTGAGGTGGCCGGGCCCGAACTGCAGATCGAGGAGCAGGACGTCCGCCGGGTCCCCTCGCCGGACCCGGGAGACGAGGTCTTCCGCGGTGGCGAGCTCAGCGATGACGCGCATGTCAGGCTCGCTCTCGATGACGGCGCGCAGTCCGGCGCGGACCACGGGGTGGTCGTCGGTGAGCACGACATCGATCACGGGGTCTCCTGATGCTCGTCGGCAGGGGCCACGTCACCGATCGGCAGGCGGGCGGCGATGGCCGTGCCTTCGCCCGGTTCGCTCTCCAGCGTCAGGGTGCCACCGAGCTCGCGTATGCGGGAGTCCATCGCGGCGAGCCCGAAGCCGCCTGGCCGCGCTGGCTCGGACCTCTGGGAGTGCGGGTCGAAGCCGTGCCCGTCGTCGACGACGTCCACGATCACCTCGTCGTCGAGGTAGGTGAGGGTGACCGCTGCGTTCTCGGCGTCGGAGTGCTGCACGACGTTGGCCAGTGCCGACTGGGCAACACGAACGATCGCCGCCTCGACGGCGACCGGGAGCGGACGCCGGGTTCCCGAGGTCTTGAGCCGGACGCGCAGCGGGGGTGCGGCCGTCCTGTCGCTCGCGGCCGTGTCCTGCGCGCGTTCGGCCACGCGTCGCAGCGCGGACACCAGGGTGGCGCCGTCGAGGTCCGCGGGTGCCAGCGCGCGCACGAACCGGCGGGCTTCGTCGAGGTTCTCCTTGGCCGTGGTGCGTGCCTGCTCGACGTACCGGTGTGCCAGGGCCTCATCGCTGCCGATGCTCCCGTCGGCGGCACGCAGGAGCAGCTCGATGGCGGTGTAGCCCTGGGCGAGGGTGTCGTGGATCTCCCGGGCGAGCCGCTCCCGTTCGCCGGCGACCGCGGCGTCGCGCTCGGCGGCTGCGAGGTGCTCGCGAGCCTCGGTGAGCTCCTGGACGGTTCGCCGCCGTTCCTCGGACTCGCGCGCGAGCGCCTCGAGCCCGAGCATCACGACGACGGCGACGGCTGCTCCGACCGCAGGGCCGAGGACGAACCCGACCGGGCTGTCGGTGCCACTGCGATCCAGGAGCCCGGCGGCCTCCGCGAGCAGCGTCGTCAGGACCACGGCGAGGACCCCTCGGTGAGGGCCGAGGACGTGCATCTCGAGCAACATCAACGGGAACGCGATCCACAGCGCGGCGGTGCTCGTGGCCAGCAGCACCGCCCAGAGCAGGAGCAGGCCGACGATCCACGCGCTGGCGGGCCACCACGGCCCGGGCCGCGCGGTGAGGGGGGCCTCGTGGACCCGGATCGTGGCGCGGCCACCCACGTACAGAGCCGCGAAACCCAGACCCACGACGAGCGCCACCCACGGTTGGACGGCCGGGTCCGGTTGCAGCACCGCAGTCACCACGAGCGCCGCCACCAGCAGATCCAGGCCGATCAGCAACCCGCGGATCACCAGGATCGGAGGGTGCGCGCGCATCCCGCCACGGTAGCCAGTCCCGCAGCCCGGGCATCGGCCAAAGGGTGGAGCTCGGCCACCTCCCTCCGGCGTCGTCAGATCGACCAGCGGCCCGATGGGCTCGACCACCCACGCGGCCAGGCTGAAGGGAGTCATCCACCCCCCGGAGGTCCCCGATGTTCGTCGCTCTGCGCGACCTGCGCCACGCCCGTGGCCGCTTCACCTTGATGCTCGTCGTCATCATCCTGATCACGTTCCTCGTCACCTTCCTCGCATCGCTGACCGCGGGCCTGTCGCGCGAGTCGACGTCGGCGATCACGGGGCTGCGTGCCGACCACCTCGCCTTCGCGATGCCCGAGCCGGGCGCCGAGCCGGACTTCACCGCATCCTCCGTCACGGCGGACCAGTGGCGGACCTGGGCCGACGCAGCGGGCGTCGTCAGCGCCGACCCGCTCGGGGTGGCGATGACCCGCGCTCGGTCCGCCACCACCACGTCGTCGGTCACCGCGCTGGGCATCGAGCCCGACTCGACGCTGCTACCCGCAGGAGCCACAGGACTGGCTCCGGGCACGGTCCTCGCCTCGGCCTCGGCGGCGTCGGACCTGTCCGTCCGTGCAGGCGACGTCGTCGACATCGCGGGTCGGGAGTTCCACGTCGGTGCCGTGCTGGATACGGAGGCCTCCTTCGCGCACACGCCGGTGGTGTGGACGACCTTGGAGGACTGGCAAGCCATCGGTGCGCGGAGCAGCTCGGCCACCGGCGACGCGACGGCGACGGTCGTCGCCCTCACGCTCGACGGGTCGGCACGCATCGCCGACACCGACGCCGTCGCGGGAACGGCGACCCTGACGACCACGCAGGCACGCAGCGCGATCAGCTCGTTCTCCTCCGAGAACGGCTCGCTGACCCTCATGCAGGCCTTCCTCATGGTGATCTCAGCGTTGGTCGTCGGCGCGTTCTTCACCGTGTGGACGATCAGCCGGTCCGCGGACATCGCCGTCCTGAAGGCACTCGGAGCCTCGACCGGCTATCTGCTGCGCGACGCGATCGGGCAGGCGGCCCTCGTTCTCGTCCTCGGCGTCGGCCTCGGCACCGCGCTCGCCGCCGGCGCCGCAGCGCTGCTGGGCGGCGCGGTGCCGGTGGTGGTCGCGACGACCACGACCGTGGTCCCCGCCGTCGTCCTGGTGCTCGTGGGTCTGGTCGGTGCCGTCCTGGCGATCGCCCGGATCACCCGTGTCGACCCCCACGCCGCACTTGCCGCCCACTGAGATCGATCACCAGGAGCCAGCTCATGGATCTGCACCTCGACCACATCACGCTCGTCTACCCCGACGGCGACACCACTCTCACCGCTGTCGACGACGTGAGCCTGACCGTTCCCGCCGGCACCACCACGGCGCTGCTCGGCCCTTCTGGGTCCGGCAAGTCCAGCCTGCTCGCCGTGGCCGGCGGTCTGACGCGCCCGACAACCGGCGTCGTCCGCATCGGCGCCGACGTCGTGCTCGATCCGACCACCACGCTCGCTGCAGCGACCCGGACCCGCCTGGAGCAGATCGGGATCGTGTTCCAGGCCCCGCAGCTCCTGGCCTCGCTGACCGCGCTCGAGCAGCTCGAGCTGCACGCTCACCTCCGAGGTCCACGCCCGGCCACGGTCGAGGTGCAGGCCATGGCCCTGCTCGCGGAGGTTGGTCTCGCCGACCAGGCCCACAAGCGACCCGCACAGCTCTCCGGCGGCCAGCGCCAACGGGTCGCCATCGCCCGCGCCCTGATCGGCTCCCCGCGGGTCCTCCTCGTCGACGAACCCACCTCGGCTCTCGACCACGAGCGTGGCACCCACGTCGTCGAGCTCATCACCCGACTCTCCCGCGAGCTCGGAGCAGCGACTCTGATCGTGTCCCACGACGCGTCCACCCTCGGTTCCGTGGACGGGACCGTTCGCATGCTCGACGGACAGCTCGACAGCGCGACGCGCGGACCCGTCGATGCGGCAGACCTCGTCCATTGACCCTCGCGAGGACCTGCCGCACGACGGGCCGCGCGGGTACCGTGGAGAGACCGCCGGGCCGCAGCTGGAGCGCACCAGCTCCCCGGGTGCCACCACGGCGGAGCTCGAGAGGAGCGAACCGTGTCGCGGCTGACGCTCGGCAACCTCGTCAAGGTGACGGCCGTCGTCGTCTTCTTCCCCTTGCTCGCCTATCTGGTGCTGGTCATCGGCGCGGTACGCAAGGACGTCAGGACGGCGCTCGAGGGACTGCTCTACGCCGGTGCCTTCTCCGTGGCGGTGTTCGTCCTCGACCTCTGGGGGCCACCCGCCCTGCTCGCGCTCACGGCGATGGGTGCCTCGGGGGTCCGCTCCTGGCACCTGCGGGACCTGTGGCTACCGGCGCGTCGCCGGTGGTGGAAGCGGGACCCCAGGGAGACCTCCGCCGTGGTCGAGCCGGCCCGCGCCCGACGCGCCCTCGCGGCCGAGGGGTCGGAGCACCTGCCCGCAGCGGTCGCCTGGGTCCGCACCCATGCCGACGCGAACAGGCGCCGCCTGCCGGGCGACACGCACCGGACCCTTCTGCAGACGTGCCAGGTGCTGGACGCCGTGACCGCTGCCGACGAACGTGAGCCGACGGGCGACCCGCTGTTCGAGTACGAGCTGGACGCCATGGTCCGGCAGTACCTTCCTGCCGTCCTCAGGAGCTACCTGGCGATCGCGCCGAGCGGGGTGCACGAGCTCCAGCCCAACGGGCGCACCCCCGACCAGGAGCTGACCGAGCAGCTGCGGATCCTCTCGAGCCAGAGCGACGCCCTCTACGCGAGCCACCACCGCCAGGTGGCGGCGGAGCTGAGCACCACCGGCAACTTCCTCCGGGAGAAGTACGGGCACCTGTAGGACGACGTCTCGACGATCCGCGCGTCCAGATCTCCCTCGACGTGGTGCAGATCGACGAGCTAGCGCTGGGTGACGGTGACCGTGACTCGGTCGCCGATGTCCTTGCCGAGCGCCTTGCGGACCTTCGCACTCAGCGACACCATGTGCCCGCCGGTCCCGGTGACCATCGCCCCGACGTTCTCGAGCATCACGTCGTCGACCTTGGCGTCGACCCTCACGGTCTTGCCGGTGCCGAAGAGCTCTCTCGAGTCGGGGATCTCGACGCAGCTCCAGGTGTCGCCCTTGATCTCGACGCCGATCGTCGCCTCGAAGCTCTTCCCCGCCGCAGCCATGTAGGCACCCTATCGGCGTCCGCGGCCGCCTCTCATGCGTCCAGCGCTCGCGCACAGCTCGACCCGTCCGCAGACTGCTTCCCGTGGACACCCTCCCGGCCGGCGCGCACGCCCCAGCGCCAGCGCGCACCCTCGCGGCGGCGCCCCGCGAGGTGGCACGCGTCCTGGCCGTCGCCCTGGTCTGCGGGTCGGCGGTGCTGCTGTTCGCGCTGCACGTGCGCCCGACGGGCTACCTGCCGCTCGTCGTGGGCGTGGCACTGGCGTTCGCGGTGGACCGCGCGCTGGGGAGGGACCTCGCCCTCGTCGGCCTCGGCATGGCCATCATCACGACGATCTCGCTGAAAGCCGATCTCTCGGATGCGGGGATGGCCCGTTTCACCGTCGCGCTGGCGGGGGCGGTGCTCGTGCCGTACGTCCTGTCGCGGTTCGTCCTGCGGCAGGACGTGATCCGGTTCCCGCTGCGGACCGGGCGACGGTGGAGCCGCACCCAGGTGGTCTACCTCATGGTGGTCGTCGTCCTGGCCTACCTGCTCCTGCCCTGGTACTTCCTCGGCTCGGGCGCGTACGAGAACTGGCCGACCGTGGACTCGTCGCAGGAGGTCGCGCGGCTGTTCGTCGGGGTCAACGCGGTCGGGATCTGGGACGAGCTCTTCTTCGTGTGCACCGTGCTCGCACTGCTGCGCGTGCACTTCCCGTTCGCCCTGGCGAACGTGCTCCAGGCGGTCGTCTTCGTCTCTTTCCTGTGGGAGCTCGGGTACCGCGAGTGGGGCCCGCTGCTGACGATCCCGTTCGCGCTGGTGCAGGGGTGGATCTTCCGCAGGACGGCATCCCTCACGTACGTCGTGACGGTCCACCTGTTGTTCGACCTGGTGGTGTTCATGGTGCTCGTCCACGCGCACAACCCCGGCGCGTTCGACGTGTTCGTCACGGCCCCGGCCAGCTGGTAGGCGGGCGAAATCCGCTTCGGCGTCGCCCCGTCCCTCCCTACGCTGACGACGGTGCTGATCCGAACCGAACGCCCCGAGGATGTCGACGCCATCGATCGCCTGACCGTTGCGGCCTTCGAGCCCCAGGGGTTCAGCGACGGCTCGGAGGCGCCGATCCTCCGCGCGCTGCGCGCATCAGGCGAGCTGACGCTCTCGCTCGTGGCGGAGGACGACGGGGACGTCATCGGGCACGTCGCGTTCTCGCCCGTGACGGTCGACGGGTTGCACGACGGCTGGTTCGGGCTGGGGCCGATCTCGGTCCGGCTCGACCGGCAGCGACAGGGTGTGGGCCGGGCGCTCGTGGCCGAGGGTCTGGGCCGGCTGCGAGACCTGGGCGCACGAGGCTGCGCGCTGATCGGCGACCCGACCATCTACGGCCGGATGGGCTTCACGAGCGGCTCGCTGTCGCACGGAGAGCTGGACCCGAGCGCCGTCCAGCACGTCACGTTCTCGGACCCTTCCCCGCGTGGCGAGCTGCGCTTCGCTCCCTCGTTCGGCGCTGCAGGTCACTGAACGCGGGCGACTTGAACATGTTCAAAGCGGGGGCTAGCGTGACCGGTGTTGAACATGTTCAAGACCGGTCACCGTCCGTGGCTGACATCCCCCGCCCAGGAGCGATCCGATGAGTCCCACCGTCATCACGTACCTCGTCTACATCGCCCTCAGCGTCGCGCTGACGATCTGGGTCGCCCGGACCCTGAAGCGCAACGGGGCGATCTTCCTCATCGACGCCTTCCACGGCGAGGAGAAGGTCGCCGCTGCGACCAACCAGCTCCTGGTCGTCGGGTTCTACCTGATCAACCTCGGGTTCGTCTCGCTGATGCTCCGCGTGGGCCAGCCCGTCACGACGGCCCAGCAG
>Ga0160439_1000438_pt1 | contig 20093 bp, 18 predicted proteins | sample HID1975M_E0MG_FD_108201 | JGI IMG/M metagenome (GOLD analysis project Ga0160439, IMG submission 108201) | Enriched soil microbial communities from UW Madison campus, WI, USA - HID1975M_E0 MG | ecosystem: Environmental > Terrestrial > Soil > Unclassified | place: USA: Madison, Wisconsin... | reverse complement strand
GTGCACGCGCGCGAGGCCGCGCGGCAGCAGGCTGTCGCGGCTCATCGCGAACACGACGCGCGTCGCGCCGATCATCAGCGTGAGGACCACGGTCGTCAGCCCCGCGACCGCACCCGCCGCGATCACGGTGGCCATCCAGTCCTGCCCGTGCGCCTCGAACGCGTTCGCGAGGGCAGCCTTCGGGTCGAGCTCGGCGTACGGCACCATGCCTGTCACGACGATCGACACCGCGCAGTACAGGATCGTGCAGATGATGAGGGAGCCGATGATGCCGATCGGCAGGTCGCGCTGCGGCTTCCTGGTCTCCTCGGCGGTCGTCGCGACCACGTCGAACCCGATGAACGCGAAGAACACCAGCGCGGCGCCCGCGAAGATGCCGCCGATGCCGAACGCCGTGGGCGCGAGCCCGAACAGCGCCTGGATGAAGGGCTGCGTCAGGCCGGTGGTCGTCTCGTTCGCCTGGGCCGGCGGGACGAACGGGTCGTAGTTCGCGGTCGAGATGAACCCGATCCCCGCGATGATGACGAACAGGACGATGAACAGCTTGAGGCCGACGAGGACGATGTTGACCCGCATCGACTCCTTGATGCCGATCGTGATGAGCACACCCAGGACCACGACGAGCCCGATCGCGAGCAGGTCGACGGTCCCGCCCGAGCTGATCGCCGCCGGCGTGGTGATCCCGATGTTCTCGAGGAACACGCTCAGGTACGCCGACCAGCCCTGCGCCACGACGCTCGCGCCCAGGAACATCTCGAGGATCAGGTCCCAGCCGATGATCCACGCGAAGATCTCCCCCAGGCTCGCGTAGCTGAACGTGTACGCCGAGCCGGAGACGGGGACGGTCGAGGCGAACTCGGCGTAGCAGATCGCGGCGAGGGTGCAGCAGATCGCGGCGACGACGAAGCTGAGGACGATGGCGGGCCCGGCGACGTCGTGCGCGGCTCGGCCGGTGAGCGTGAAGATGCCGGCGCCGATCACGACGCCGACGCCGAACACGATGAGGTCGAACGCCGACAGCGAGCGCTTGAGCTTGAACTCCGGCTCTTCGGCGTCCGCCAGCGACTGCTCGACGCTCTTGGTGCGCAGGATGCTCATGGCTGCTCCTTGGCTGGGCGGCTCCGGACTGCCAGACAGTGTGGCGCGCGCTCACGGACCGCGCGCGGCGAGGTCGGGCTCAGGGCTCCGACTGCGTCCAGGGCACGCCGGGCCACTGCGCCCACTCCTCGAAGTGCCGCACGCGACCGTCGTCGGCGAACACGAGGATCCACAGGTCGCGATACTCCCGCGGCTCGTCGCCGCCGTAGACCACCTCGGCGCGCACCACCGCGGTCGCCCCGTCCACGGCCAGCGGCGACCACGTCAGGGTGAACGGGGTGTCGTCGTCCCAGAAGTCGCGGATGGCCTCGTGCCCGACGAGCCCGTCGTCGTACCCGGAGCGCAGGTACACCGCGTCCGGCGTGAACAGCCGGTCCACCGCGGCGGCATCCCGCTCGCGCCACGCCCGCTCATACTCCCCGACCCACGCCGCGACGTCCATCGGCCCAGTGTGGTGCTCGACCGCGTCTGGTGCGATGTCAGACCTGGGGTAGAACATGTGTTCTATGCCTGAGCCGCGCGCCGCCATCCTGCACGCCGACCTCGACGCGTTCTACGCCTCGGTCGAGCAGCGCGACGACCCGCGGCTGCGCAACCGGCCCGTCGTCGTGGGCGGCGGCGTGGTGCTCGCGGCCTCCTACGAGGCCAAGCGCAGAGGCGTGAAGACCGCGATGAGCGGCCGCCAGGCACGGATGCTGTGCCCGGACGTCATCAACGTGCGGCCGCGTTTCGACGCCTACGTCGAGGCGAGCAAGGCGGTGTTCGACGTGTTCCGGGACACGACCCCGCAGGTCCAGGGCGTCTCGATCGACGAGGCGTTCCTCGACGTCGCGGGGCTGCACCGGATCGACGTCGCGCCGGTCGACATCGGTGCGCGGCTGCGCGCCCGGATCCGCGACGAGGTCGGGCTGCCGATCACCGTCGGCGTCGCGCGCACGCCGTTTCTCGCCAAGGTCGCGAGCCGCGTCGCCAAGCCCGACGGGCTGCTGCTCGTGCCGCCGGACGGGGAGGACGCGTTCCTGCACCCGCTGCCGCTGACGATGCTGTGGGGCGTCGGCGAGGTGACGGCGACCAAGCTGGAGGGGTACGGGCTGCGCACCGCGGGCGACGTCGCGGCGCTCGGCGAGCCGGTCCTGCGCGGGCTGCTCGGCCCGGCGGCGGGACGGCACCTGTTCGCGGTCGTGCACGGACGGACCCCCGAGCGCGCGGTCACCGACCGGCGGCGGAGCTCGATCGGCGCGCAGCGGGCGATCGGCCACGGCAGGCACTCGCCCGAGTTCGTCACCGCTGCGCTCCTGGGCCTCGTCGACCGCGTGTGCCGGCGGATGCGCACCGCCCACCGGATCGCCCGGACCGTGGTGCTGAGGCTGCGGTTCGAGGACTACACCAAGGCCACGCGCTCGCACTCGTTCGCGCACGCGACCTCGTCGGGCGAGGACCTCGCGGCGACGGCGACCATGCTGCTGGACGCCGCTCGGCCGCTGATCCGCGAGCGCGGCCTGACGCTGGTGGGCGTGGCGCTGACCAACCTCGAGTCGGACGCCGTGGTCCAGCCGCAGCTCTCGTTCGGCCCGGTCGACACGAGCGGGATGGACGCCGCGGTCGATGCGGTCGCCGCCCGGTTCGGCAGCGGCGCCGTGATGCGAGCGAGCCTGCTCACGACCGGCGACGGCTTCTCGGTGCCGATGCTCCCGGACTGAGCAGACTCGCCGGCGGGATTCCCGGTGCACACGAACCCGCGGGCCACCCGTTCTGCCTCGGCCGGGCTGAGCCGGCCGTCACCGTCGGATGAGCGAGCCTGCTGCGTCCGGACCCGGGCGGAGGTAGCGTGCCGAGAAGACCGCGCACAACGACGTGCGCGGTCGTACGTCGCCGCAAGGAGTGCCCGTGGCCATCACCAGCCCGTTCCCCGACGTCGAGATCCCGGACCTCCCGGTGTACGACTTCCTGTTCGGCGACCTGCCGGACAGCGCGCTGACCAGCACGGCCGTGATCGACGCCGCGTCGGGTCGGGCCACGAGCTACGGCGAGCTGCTCGAGCAGGTCGACCGCATCGCCGGGGCGCTCGCCGCGCGCGGGATCGGCCCGGGCGACGTCGTCGCGCTGCACTCCCCCAACTCCCCGGCGTTCGTGGCGCTGTTCCACGGCATCCTGCGGGCGGGCGCCACCGTCACCACGGTGAACTCGCTCTACACCGGCGACGAGATCGACCGTCAGCTCGCCGACTCGCACGCCCGCCTGGCGAACACGGTCGGCGTGCTGCGGGAGAACATGGTCGCGGGCGCGACGGCGGCGGGGGTCGAGACCGTGATGGTCGTCGACGGGGCCGCGGGGCACGAGTCGCTCGCGGACTGGCTCGGCGAGGGGTGCTCTGCCCCCGCGGTGAGCATCGACCCGGCCACGCACCTGGCGGTGCTGCCGTACTCGTCGGGCACCACCGGCCTGGCCAAGGGGGTCATGCTCACGCACCGCAACCTGGTCGCGAACGTCGCCCAGACCATCGGCATCATCACGCTCGGCCCGGACGACCGCGTCGCGGCGGTGCTGCCCTTCTTCCACATCTACGGCATGACGGTCCTGCTCAACCTCTCGCTGTTCGCCCGCGCACAGCTCGTGACGTTCCCGCGGTTCGACCTCGCGCAGTTCCTCGGCGCGATCGCCGAGCGGCGCTGCACCTACCTGTTCATCGCGCCGCCGATCGCGCTCGCCCTGGCGCGCCACCCGCTCGTCGCGGGGCGCGACCTGAGCAGCGTCCACACCATCCTGTCCGGCGCGGCCCCGCTGGACGGCGCGCTGGCGGACGCGGTCGCGCAGCGGCTCGACTGCCGCGTGGTGCAGGGCTACGGGATGACCGAGATGAGCCCGGTCTCGCACGCGGTCCCTGCCGACCGCACCGACATCCCGCGTGGCTCGGTCGGCCTGATCATCCCGAACATGGTGTGCCGCCTCGTCGACCCCGCCGACGGGCAGGACATCCCGGTGCCCGACGAGGGCATGAGCGAACCCGGCGAGCTCTGGTGCCAGGGCCCGAACGTCATGACCGGCTACCTCGGCGACGACGAGGCGACCGCGCAGACGCTCGACGCGGACGGCTACCTGCACACGGGCGACATCGCGACCGTCGACGCGGCCGGCGCGTTCTACATCGTCGACCGGCTCAAGGAGCTCATCAAGTACCACGGCTACCAGGTGCCGCCCGCGGAGCTCGAGGCGCTGCTCCTCACGCACCCGGACGTGCAGGACGCCGCGGTGATCGGCGTGCCGGACGACGACGGCCAGGAGGTGCCGAAGGCCTTCGTCGTGCGCGCCTCCGACGACGTCACCGCCGACGCGCTGATGGCGTGGGTCGGGGAGCGGGTGGCGGCGCACAAGAAGATCCGCCGCGTCGAGTTCATCGACGCGGTGCCGAAGTCGGCGTCCGGCAAGATCCTGCGCAAGGACCTGCGGACCCGATGAAGGCGCTCTACAAGGCGACCGCCGGACCCGGCCTCGAGCTCGTCGACCGCCCGGAGCCCGAGGCGGGACCCGGCGAGGTCAAGATCCGGGTCCTGCGGACGGGCATCTGCGGCACGGACCTGCACATCGAGCGCTGGGACCCGTGGGCGGCGGGCGCCGTCCGAGCACCCCTGATCCCGGGGCACGAGTTCTGCGGCGAGATCGTCGACATCGGGGCGGGCGTGCACGACATCGCGCCGGGCGACCTCGTCTCGGGCGAGGGCCACATCGTGTGCGGCACGTGCCGCAACTGCCGCGCCGGGCGTCGCCAGATGTGCATCCGCACGGTCGGGGTCGGCCTGCAGCGCGACGGCGCGTTCGCGCAGTTCGTCGTGCTGCCCGCCGAGAACGTCTGGGTGCACCACGACGCGATCGCGCCCGAGGTCGGCGCGCTGTTCGACCCGCTCGGCAACGCCGTGCACACCGCGCTGGCGTTCACCGTGGTCGGCGAGGACGTGCTCGTCAGCGGCTGCGGACCGATCGGCCTCATGTCGATCGCGGTCGCGCGGCACGCGGGTGCACGGTTCATCGTCGCGACCGACATCAACGACACCCGCCTCGCGCTGGCCAAGGAGATGGGCGCCGACCGCGCCCTCGACGTCACGCGCGAGAACCTGCACGAGCTCCAACGCGAGGTCGGCATGCGCGAGGGGTTCGACATCGCGTTCGAGATGAGCGGCTCGCCGACCGCGCTGCCGCTGGTCATCGACAACATGAACCACGGCGGCCGGATCGCGATGCTGGGGCTGCCGAGCGAGCCGTTCAGCATCGACTGGGGCGTGGTCGTCACGCGCATGCTCACGCTCAAGGGGATCTACGGTCGCGAGATGTTCGAGACCTGGAACTCGATGAGCGCCATGCTGCACACGAGCGAGGTGCTCCGCGGGCGCATCGCGTCGCTCGTCTCGCACCGGTTCGCCGCCACGGCGTGGCGGGAGGCGTTCGACGCGGCCGCGTCGGGCGGGGTCGGCAAGGTCATCATCGATTGGACGCAGATCTGATGCACGCGACGACGAGGCAGCGGTTCGCCCACGAGCTGGCGGAGATCGAGGCCGCGGGGCTCACCAAGCACGAGCGGCCGCTGAGCAGCCCGCAGTCCGCGCACATCGGGCTCGGCGAGGCGCGGCTGATGAACTTCTGCGCCAACAACTACCTGGGCCTGGCCGACGACGAGCGCATCGAGGCCGCCGCCGTCGCCGCGATCCGCGACCGCGGGTTCGGCCTGGCCAGCGTCCGGTTCATCTGCGGCACGCAGGACATCCACCTCGAGCTCGAGCGGGCCGTCTCGACCTTCCTGCAGCGCGACGACACCATCCTGTTCTCCTCGTGCTTCGACGCGAACGGCGGGGTCTTCGAGGTCCTGTTCGGCGCCGAGGACGCGATCATCTCCGACGAGCTCAACCACGCCTCGCTCATCGACGGCATCCGCCTGTGCAAGGCCCAGCGCTTCCGCTACCGCAACGCCGACCTGGCCGACCTCGAGGCCCAGCTCGTCGCCGCGGCCGGCGCGCGCACGCGGGTCATCGTCACCGACGGCGTGTTCTCGATGGACGGCTCCTACGCGCCGCTCGACGGGATCTGCGACCTCGCCGACCGCTACGACGCGCTCGTGCTGGTCGACGACTCGCACGCCGTCGGTTTCGTCGGCGACGGCGGCCGCGGCACTCCCTGGCTCTTCGGCGTGGCCGACCGCGTCGACATCCTCACCGGCACGTTCGGCAAGGCGCTCGGCGGAGCGTCGGGCGGCTATGTCGCGGCCCAGCAGGAGGTCGTCGACCTGCTGCGCCAGCGCGCGCGCCCGTACCTGTTCTCCAACACGCTCGCGCCGTCGGTGGTCGCCGGGACGCTCGCGGCCCTCGAGCTCGTCGCCTCGTCCGACGAGGCCCGGGCGGCGCTGCAGGCCAACGCGGCGCTGTTCCGCGACCTCATGACCGACGCGGGGTTCGACCTGCTGCCCGGCTCGCACCCGATCGTGCCCGTGATGTTCGGCGACGCGGTGCTGGCCGCGGGAGTCGCGCGGGCCCTCGAGGCGCGTGGCGTGTACGTGACCGCGTTCAGCTTCCCGGTCGTGCCGCGCGGCAAGGCCCGCATCCGTGTCCAGCTCTCGGCCGTCCACACGGAGGCGGACATCCGGGCGTGCGTGGAGGCGTTCGCGGCCGCGCGCGACGAGGTCGCTGCGTGACCACGATCGCGATGATCCCGGGGGCGGGCGGGGACGGCTGGTTCCTGCACCCGCTGGTCACCGACCTTCGCGACCGCGGCTTCGACGCGTTCGCGGTCGACCTGCCCACGGCCGGCCCGCACGACGGGCTCGCCGCCGCCGCGGACGCCGTGGTCGACGCGATCGGCGGCCGCACGGACGTCGTGCTCGTCGCGCAGTCGATGGGCGGCTTCACGGCGCCCCTGGTCTGGTCGCGCGTGAGCGTGCGGATGGTCGTGTTCGTCAACGCGATGATCCCCCTGCCGGGCGAGACGGTCGGCGAGTGGGGCGAGAACGTGGGTTCGACCCAGGCGCGCGAGGCGGCCGCCCGGGCGGGCGGCTACCCCACCGACTTCACCGACGAGGTCTACTTCCTCGACGGCTTCGCCCCCGAGCTGGTCCGCGAGGTCGCCCGGCACGACAAGCCGCAGTCCGACGCCGTGTTCGCCGACTCGTCGCGGTTCTCCTGGCCCGACGCGCCGATCCACGTGATCGCGGGCCGCGACGACCGCCTGTTCCCGCTCGCGCTGCAGCAGCGCGTCGCGCGCGAGCGCGTGGGCGTCGAGCCCGACGTGGTCCCGGGCGGCCACCTCGCCCCGCTGAGCCACCCGTCCCCGATCGGCGCGCTCGTCGCGGGGTACGTCGAGGAGCTCGGTTGACCGCAGTGCTAGCGTCCGAGTGACTCGATCGACCAGCCGGAGGTGACACCCATGGACGCACGACCCCACCGGGTGCTCCCCGTCGCCCGCGACTGAGCTGGTCGCGACCGGGAGCGCCGCACAGGCACATCGCGAAAGGCGACTCCCATGAGCACTCCTGAACCACGCAGCACCCGCGCCCTCGTCCTCGCCGGAGCCGGCGCTGCCGGCAACGCCTGGGAGCTCGGCCTCGTCGCCGGGCTCGCGGCCGCCGGCGTCGACCTGACCGCCGCAGACCTCGTCGTCGGGACATCCGCCGGCTCGACCGTGGCCGCCCAGATCACCAGCGGCACGCGGCCGGCCGACCTCTACGCGGCCGTCCTCGCCGAGACGTCCCCGGCGGGACCACGCCCGACCCGCGCGCCGACCGCATCCGCCCAGAGCTTCATGGACTGGTCGGACACGATCATCGCCGCCTCGGCGGACCCGGCCGAGATGCGCCGCCGGATGGGCGCAGCGGCTCTCGAGAAGGACACGCCCGACGACACGGGCACGACCCGCTGGCGCGAGACCGTCGCTGCTCGGCTCCCCCGCCACGACTGGCCGGCGCAGCTGGTCCGGATCGCCGCGGTCGACGCCCGCACCGGGGAACCCGTCGTGTTCGATCGCGACAGCGGGATCGACCTGGTCGACGCCGTGGCCGCGAGCACCAGCAACGGCTTCGCCGGCACGTACCGCATCGGCGAGCGGCGCCTCATCAACGGCGGCTACCGGCGCAACGAGAACGCCGACCTGGCGGCCGGGTACGCGCGCGTGCTGGTCCTGTCACCGTTCTCGGGACGCACGCGCCACCCCCTCGCGTGGGGCATGGACCTCGCGACGCAGGTCGACGAGCTGCGCGCCGGGGGCAGCACCGTCGAGGTGGTCGTCCCGGACGCGAGCGCGGGCGACGTGTTCAACGCCAGCGCGATGGATCCCTCGACCCGCCCGCAGGCCGCGCGCGGGGGCTACGACCAGGGCCGTGCCGTCGCCGAGGGGCTCGCCGCGATCTGGGGCTAGCGGCCGAACTCGGCCTCGCCGGAGGCGAGCGCCCGGCGGATCCTGCCGCCCATGTCCGGTGACATGGGCGGCAGCGCGTCCAGCGGGAACCATGCCGCGTCGGTGTTCTCGCCGTCCGCCGGGGACGGCGTGCCCGACACGTAGCGGAACCGGAACACCAGGTCGAGGTACTGCGCGCGGTCGCCGTTCTCGTACGTCATCGGCGGCAGCACGTGCACCGAGGCGAGCCGCTCGGGCACCGCCACGACGTCGGCCTCCTCGAGCACCTCGCGCGCCCCCGCCACGGCAGGCTCCTCGCCGGGATCGATGATCCCGGTCACCGGGGTCCACGCGCCCGTGTCCGCGCGCCGGACGAGCAGCACGTGGTCGTCGTCGCGCACCACCACCGCCGTGACCCCGCTGAGCCACAGCGGCTCGTTGCCGACGGCGGCGCGCAGCGCCAGGATGAACTCGGGGGTCGCCACCCGCCGATCGTAGGCGGGCGTCAGTCTGGATCCGTGCCCGGCTGAGCAGCCAGCGGCGGGCTGCCCTCGCGCCGCAAGGCGTTGCGTCCGACCACCTGCTGCCACGTCGCTGCCTGCTCGGACCGTGATCGCCCGACGAAGCTGACGACCCAGTGCATGAGGGTCGAGACGCGGTTCTTGAAGCCGATCAGGTACACCAGGTGCACGCCGAGCCACAGTCCCCAGGCGAACAGCCCCGCCGTCTCGAACCGGCCGATGCGGGCCACGGCATGGAACCGCGCAACCGTGGCCATCATGCCCTTGTCGCGGTAGCGGAACGGCGGCGCGGGCTCCTCGCCCCGCACCCGCCGGGTGATCGCGCGGGCCGCGTAGGTGCCGCTCTGCATCGCGAGCTGCGCGACCCACGGGTAGCCCTTGATCGTCATGAGGTCGCCCACGACGAAGACCTCGGGGTGGCCGGGCAGCGTGCAGTCGTCCTCGACCTCGATGCGCCCGGCGCGATCGGTGGGAGCGCCCGAGTCCTCGGCGAGCTGCGCCGCGAGCGGGGAGGCACCGACGCCGGCAGCCCAGACCTTGCACGCGGCCTCGAGGCGGGTGCGCGTGCCGTCGGCGTCCTCGACGACCACACCGTCCTCGTCGACGTCGACCACCTTGCGCCCCAGCCACAGCTCCACGCCGAGCGACTCGAGGCGGTCCGCCGCCGCGCGGGACAGCTTGTCGCTGTACCCGGGCAGCACCTGCGGGACCGGGTCGATGACGACGATGCGGGTCCGGGCCGGGTCGATGTGCCGGAACGTGCCGGGCAACGTCCGCCGCGACAGCTCGGCGATCTGGCCCGCCATCTCGACGCCGGTCGCGCCCGCACCGACGACCACGAACGTGAGCAACCGGTCGAGGGTCGCGTCGTCGGTCGAGAGCTCAGCGAGCTCGAACGCGCCGAGGATGCGGCCTCGGACCTCGAGGGCGTCGTCGAGGCCCTTCAGGCCCGGCGCGAACTGCGCGAACTGGTCGTTGCCGAAGTACGACTGACCCGCGCCGGCCGCGACGATGATGCTGTCGTACGAGGTTCGCCGCTCGCCGAGGGGCGAGGTCGAGGTGACCTCGCGCGCGTCGAGGTCGATGTGGGTGACGAGGCCGAGCAGCACCCGCACGTTCCGCTGCCGCTTGAGCACGTCGCGCGTCGGCGGCGCGATCTCTCCCGAGGAGAGCACCCCGGTGGCCACCTGGTAGAGCAGCGGCTGGAACAGGTGGTGGTTGGTGCCGCTGAGCAACGTCACGCGGACCGGGGCGTGCGCGAAGGCCTGGGCGGCGAACAGCCCGCCGAACCCGGAGCCGACGATGACGACGTGGTGCAGCGGCGTGTCCATCCAGCGACGCTAGGCGCGGCCCATCCGGGCCGCACCCCAGGATGCTCGCCGAGCCGGACGCCGGACCGCGTGACACGATGCGCGACATGGTGCGCATCACCTCGATCGCCCCCGTCCTGCCCCGCCACGTCCACCCGCAGTCCGAGATCACCGCGGCCATCGCGCCCCTCCTGACGACCGACCCCCGGCGTCTGGCGACGATCGCGCGGATCCACGCCCACACGGGGGTCGAGACGCGGCACACGGCCCTGCCCCTGGACGCCTACGCGGACCTGACCTCGTTCGACGCGGCGAACGACGCCTTCGTCCGTGAGGGCACCGACCTGGCGGCCGAGGCCTGCCGGCGGGCCCTGGCTGAGGCCGGCGTCGAACCCGACGAGGTGGACCTGATCTTCTTCACCTCGGTCACGGGCGTCTCCGCGCCGTCCGTCGACGCCCTGCTCGTCGCCCGCCTCGGGTTGCGCAGCGACGTCAGGCGCATCCCGTCCTTCGGGCTCGGGTGCGTCGCGGGCGCCGCGGGCATCGCCCGGGTCCGTGACTACCTCGTCGGCCACCCCCAGGACGTCGCGCTGCTCGTCTCGCTCGAGCTGTGCTCCCTGACGCTCCAGCACGGGGACGCCTCGATGGCGAACATCGTCTCGAGCGGGCTGTTCGGCGACGGTGCGGCCGCGGCGGTCGTGCTCGGCGACGATCGCGCCGGTGACGCTCCCGGCGTCGACGTGGTCGACACCCGGAGCGCCCTGGTCCCCGACACCGCCGACGCGCTCGGCTGGGACGTCGGCGGCAGCGGCTTCCGGATCGTGCTCGCGGCGAGCCTCGCCGACATCGTCGAGGAGCACCTCGCCCCGGGTGTCGTCGACCTGCTCGCCGCGAACCAGCTCAAGGTCAGCGACGTCGGCACGTGGGTCGCGCACACCGGGGGGCCGCGCATCCTGCAGGCCGCGACCCGAGCGCTCGAGCTGCCCGACGACGCCATCGCGGCGAGCTGGGCGTCGCTCGCGCGGGTCGGCAACCTCTCCTCGTCGGGCGTCCTGCACGTGCTGGCCGACGAGCTGCACGCCGGCGGCCAGATCCCCGGTTCCCCGGGCGTGCTGTTCGCGATCGGCCCGGGCGTGTGCACCGAGACCGTCCTGCTGCGCTGGCCCGAGGAGACCTGGTGAGCCCCTACGACTGGTTGATCGTGGTGATCGCGCTCGAGCGGGTCGCCGAGCTCGTGGTGTCCCAGCGGCACGTGACCTGGGCGCTCGCGCACGGCGGGATCGAGTCCGGTCAGCGGCACTACCCACCGATGGTCGCGCTGCACACCGGGCTGCTGGTGGCGTGCGTCGTCGAGGTGCACGCCGCCGACCGCCCGTTCCTGCCCGCGCTGGGCTGGACCGCGCTGGCGTTCGTCGTCGCGGCGAACGCGCTGCGCTGGTGGTGCATCGCGACGCTGGGCCGGCACTGGAGCACGCGGGTGATCGTCGTGCCCGGCTCGACGCTCGTGCGCCGGGGCCCCTACCGCTGGTTCTCGCACCCCAACTACGTGGCGGTCGCCGTCGAGGGCCTGGCGCTTCCGCTCGTGCACACCGCGTGGGTGACCGCGATCGCCTTCACCGTCCTCAACGCCGTCCTGCTCCTGCGCTTCCGGATCCCCACCGAGGAACGCGCCCTGCGGGCGCTCGTCGCATGACCATCGACGTGCTCGTCGTCGGCGGCGGACCGGTCGGGCTCGCCGCCGCGATCGAGGCACGCCTGGCCGGGTTGTCCGTCACGGTCCTCGAGCCGCGCGCGACACCGGTCGACAAGGCGTGCGGCGAGGGACTCATGCCTGGTGCCGTCGCGGCCCTGGCGCGACTGGGGGTGGACCCGCCCGGGCACCGGTTGACGGGCATCCGCTACCTGTCCGGCACACGGGTCGCCGACCACCTCTTCGCGACGTCGCACGGCCGCGGCGTGCGACGCACCACGCTGCAGGCCGCGCTCGCGCGACGGGCCGACGAGCTGGGCGCGCAGATCGTCACCGGGAAGGCCGGCGCCGTCCGCCAGGACGCCGACTCGGTGACCTGCGCCGGCATCCGGGCCCGATGGCTGCTGGCGTGCGACGGCCTGCACTCCCCCGTGCGTCGCGGGCTCGGGCTCGAGGTCGCGTCCCGCGCCCACACCGGCCGCCGGTACGGCATCCGCCGGCACTTCCGCGTGGCCCCGTGGGCCGACCTCGTCGAGGTGCACTGGGGCCGGGACGTGGAGGCGTACGTGACGCCGGTCGACGACGACGTCGTCGGCGTGGCCCTGCTGGGGCCACCGCACCGCGACTACGAGGCCACGCTCGACACGTTCCCCGACCTGAGCCGCCACCTCGCCGGGGCGCCGACGATCGGACCCGTGCGCGGCGCCGGACCGCTGCGCCAGCGCACGTCGGCACGCACCGCCGGGCGCGTGCGGCTGGTGGGCGACGCCTCCGGCTACGTCGACGCGCTCACGGGCGAGGGCGTGCGCGTCGGGCTGGCCCAGGCGCACGCGGCGATCGCGACTCTCGGGCCGGACGTGGCGACCGCGAACGCGCAGTACGAGCGCGCGTGGACCCGCGCGACCCGCAGCTACCGGGTGCTGACGTCGGGCCTGCTAGCTGCTGCAGGCTCGCCGCTCCGCGGCGGGATCGTGCCGCTCGCCGCCGCCACGCCCCGGCTGTACGGCAGCATCGTCGAGCGGCTCGCTCGCTGACCGGTCAGACGAACGCGTCCTCCCGCGCGGTGCCGGCGGTCGTCACACGCCCGTCGGGCAGCACCGCGACGACGGCTGCCGCGCCGTGGTCCCGCGCCCAGTCGACGCCCTCGGGCCCGAGCGCCAGCACCGTGGTCGCGAGCACGTCGGCGGTCATGAGGTCGGCGGCGACGACCGTGGCCGAGACGAGCCCGGAGGCGGGCTCGCCCGTCCGACCGTCCCAGACGTGGTTCCCGCGCTCGTAGAGACCGGACGTCGCGACGGCGCCGTCGCGCACCTCGAGCACGGCGAGCACCCGCCGCCCGTCGGCGGGGTCCCGGACGCCGACGTTCCAGCCGCGCCCCGGCTCGGGCTCGCCCGCAGCCGCGACGTCGCCCCCGGCGTTGAGGCAGAACCGCGTGAGCCCGCCGGCGCGCAGCACGTCGACCGCCCGCTGCGCCGCCCAGCCCTTGACCACGCCGTCGGTGTCGAGCGACCCGTCCGGCCGCCGGACCGAGAACGCGCCACCCGAGTCGGCCGACGCGCGCTCGGCGACGGCGAGCACCTCGCGCAGGTCGTCGGACATCTCCCCCGGCGCGATCTCGCCGCGCCCGTAGCGGCTCACCTCGCTGCTCGGGTCGAAGCGGCTGAACCGGCGGTTCGCCGCGTGCAGCACCTCGAACGCGTCCGTGACCAGCGCCCACGCTGGCGCACGGCGCGCGCCGGGCACGTCGAGCGACATCGGGATGCCCATCACGGTCTCCTGGTGGCGCACCGGATCAGCCCCTCTGGTCGATCGCGGACTGCAGCGACTCGAGGTACCCCTGCGACGTGTACGTCGCACCCGAGACGGTGTCGATCTTCGCCGACTGCGCCGCGAGCGCCTCCTGGGTCAGCACCGGGACGGCCTGCTGGTTGATGCGCTCGCTCTCGCGCTCGCGGCTCGGGGTCTGCAGGGCCGTGATGTCGGTGATCGTGTCGCCGGAGAACGTCACGGACAGCTGGATCGGGCCGTACCGGGTCTGCTCGACGTCGCCGACGATCGTCACGTCGTCCGAGGACGACGAGGCGCCGCCCCCGGTGTCGGTGCCGGCCGCGCCGTCGGTCGTGCCGCTGTCCGACGAGCCCGACGAGTCCGCAGACCCAGCGGCAGCGCTCGACGACCCCGTGCCCGACGACCCCGTGCCCGACGACCCTGTGCCCGACGACTCCGTGCCCGACGATCCCGTCGTCGCCTCCGCCGCCGGCGCCGCAGCCACCTCGGGCGCGACCCCCGCGAACTTCGCGATCCCGGCCGCCGCCATCGCGGCCACCGCCCCCACGTACAGCAGCGTCCCTCGCCACGGTCGTGCAGCCATCAGCCGATCTCCTCTCGGTGGATCGCGGCCGCGGGCACGCCGAGGGCGCGCACGGACCGCACGACGGTCGTGATCATGGCCGGCGGACCGCACACGAAGACGTCGCGTGCGGCGACGTCCGGCACGAGCGCCCGCAGGTGGGCCGCGGAGAGCGGGTCGTACCCGAGCTCGGCCCGACGTCCGGGCACGGGCAGGTAGCGCAACCGGGGAGACTCGGTGAACTCACCGGCCAGGGCCAGCCCGTCGGCCGTGTGCGCGCGGTGCACGACGACGACCTCGTGCCCGCGACCCACCAGCTCCTCCGCGAGCGCGCGCACCGGCCCGATGCCCGCGCCGCCGCCGACGAGCAGCACCTGGTGGGTCGAGGCGCGGTCGGCCGTGAACCGCCCGAACGGCCCCTCCACCTGCACGCGCGTCCCGGGCCGCAGTCCGGCGACTGCCGTGGAGTGGTCACCGAGCGCGCCGATGGTCAGCCGGAGCCGGTCGCCGGTCGGGACCATCGACAGCGAGTACGGGTGCGCCGTGCCCAGGTGCCCGCGGGTCATGAAGCGCACGAGCAGGTGCTGACCCGCCTGCGCGTGCAGCTGGGACAGCCCGCCGCCGGACAGCCACACGCTCACCAGGCCGCGTCCTTCGGGCACCACGGCCGACACGCGCAGGCCGAGCCGTCGGTGGTCGAGCAGCGGCAGGACCACGCGCCAGACGAGGATCGCCCCGCCGGTCGCGGAGTAGAGCAGGATCCACGCCACGCGAGCCCACGACGACGAGACGAAGTGCGTCCCGCCGGCGATCTGGTGGAAGAACGCGAGGAAGATCCCGACGTAGATCGTCAGGTGGATGCCGAACCAGACCTCGTACCGCAGCCTGCGACGAGCCAGCCGCGCGCTCGAGACGCCGACGGCCAGGAACAGCACGGTCCCGACCAGCGCCCACCACAGGTACGGCTGCGTCCTCAGCACCGCGGGCACCTCGGCCCACGCGGACACGCGGTCGAGCAACGCGCCACCGAGGATCATCAGCAGCACGTGCGTGACGACGAGCAGCACGACGGTCGTGCCGAGCGACCGGTGCCACGCGACGAGCCGGTCGAACCCGACCGACCGTTCGAACCACGGCACCCGCGCGATGAGCAGCACCTGCACGCACACGAGGAACGACGCGAGCAGCCCGGCCAGCTCCCCCACGCTCATGAGCGCCCCGCCCGGCGCCGCAGCCACCGACGGCGACGCGCCCTGCCACCAGAAGGCCAGCACGGCGACGCAGCCGAGCCACGTCGCGACCAGGACGGCGGAGGTGCGGCGTCGCGGCGCGGGCGACCGGGTCGCGGCGGGAGCGACAGCCGGCGGGGCGACTCGGGTCGTCGTGGTCATGGCACGAGTCTGCGGGCCGGTTCTCCGAGCACTCTCGGAGGATCCTGTGCGCCCGCCATGAGTCACAGCCAGCGGCGGCGCTTGAAGATCCGGTAGAGGACGAAGCCCATGACGACCATCGCCGTCAGCGCGAGGGGGTACCCGAAGCGCCAGTCGAGCTCGGGCATGTGCGTGAAGTTCATGCCGTAGATCGTCCCGACGAGCGTCGGCGCGAACAGGATCGCGGCCCATGACGAGATCTTCTTGACCTCCTCGTTCTGCGCCAGCCCCGACTCGGTCAGCTCACGCATGACGTCGTTCTGCTGCTGGGTCACGAGCGTGGAGTGCACGACGAGCGCGTTCTCGAGCAGCACGCGGAACCCGTCGGCCCGCTCGGCGATCCGCAGCGCGTGGTCGAGCACGTCGCGCAGCGAGCGCTGCAGCTCGAGGTCCACCTGGTACTTGTCCGCGCCCCGGCGCAGCGCCTCGAGCATCTCCTGCAGCGGACCTGTGGCCCGCTGGAAGGAGATGACCTCGCGCAGCAGCTCGTAGATGCGCCGCGAGACGGCCGGGTCGCCGCCGAACAGCTGGTCCTGGATCTCGTCGATGTCGTTCTCGAGCCCGGCGATGACCGGCCCGTACCCGGCGACCACCTGGTCGAGCACCGCGTACAGCACGGCCTCGGGTCCGCGCGCGAGCAACGCGGGGTCGCTCTCGAGGCGCCGCCGCACGTCGCCCAGGTCCGGCTTCTCGGCGTGCCGGACGGTGACGACGAACTCGGGCCCGATGAACAGGTGCACCTCGCCGAACGCGACCTCCTCCTCGGCGTCGAGGTACCAGGCCGGCCGGAGCACGACGAACAGGGTGTCGCCGTAGCGCTCGAGCTTGGCGCGCTGGTGACCCTTGAGCGCGTCCTCGACGGCCAGCGGGTGCAGCGAGAACTCGGCCGCGACCGAGTGCAGCTCGGCCTCGTCGGGCCGGTACAGCCCGATCCAGGCCATGCCGTTGCGCTCGCGCAACAGCTCGTAGGTGTCCTCGAGCGTGTGCGGGTTGCCGGAACGGTCGCCGTCGACGTAGATGGCGTTGTCGATGAGTGCCACGGGGCACCTCCTGCCTGCGTGCTGGCCGGGGCCCGGTGGAGCCCGGGGTACAGCATGGGGCCTGCCGCGACGCCCGAGGACTCGTCGTGCCTCGTCCCGACGTCAAGGTCGCGTCAAGAACCACGAACGCCCCGGCCGCCGCTCCGTGGAGCAGCGGCCGGGGCGTCGCGATCAGCGGCTCAGCGGGCCTCGACCAGCTCCGGCACGTCCGCACCGGCCTTGCGCGACTCGTCGACCGGCTCGTCGTCCGCGAACAGGTCCTCCGCGGAGGCGGCCTCGTACTGCTCCACGTCGAGGATCCCCTCGCGCTTGGCGACCACCGTCGGCACGAGCGCCTGCCCCGCGACGTTCACCGCGGTGCGGCCCATGTCGAGGATCGGGTCGATCGCGAGCAGCAGGCCCACGCCGGCCAGCGGCAGGCCGAGCGTCGAGAGCGTCAGGGTCAGCATGACGACCGCGCCGGTCAGGCCGGCGGTCGCCGCGGAGCCGACCACGGACACGAACGCGATGAGCAGGTAGTCCGTCAGCGACAGGTCGATGCCGAAGATCTGCGCGACGAAGATCGCCGAGATCGCCGGGTAGATCGAGGCGCAGCCGTCCATCTTGGTCGTCGCCGCGAGCGGCACCGCGAAGGACGCGTACGAGCGCGGCACGCCGAGGTTGCGCTCGACGACGCGCTCGGTCAGCGGCAGCGTGCCGACCGACGAGCGGGAGACGAACGCGAGCTGGATCGCCGGCCACGCGCCGCGGAAGAAGCTCGCGATGCGCAGCCCGTTGCTCTTCAGGATCACCGGGTAGACCACGAACAGGACGATCGCGAGGCCCACGTAGATCGCCACGGCGAACGTGCCGAGCGGCTCGAGCAGGTCCCACCCGTAGGTCGCCACGGCCTTGCCGATCAGGCCCAGGGTGCCCAGCGGCGCGAGGCGGATGACCCACCACAGCACCTTCTGCACGACGGCCAGCGCGGAGCGCGTGAAGCCGAGGAACTGGTCCGCGGGCTTGCCCGTGCGCAGCACGGCGATGCCGACGACGATCGCGATGACGACGATCTGCAGGACGTTGAACGAGATCGAGGTGCTCGCGTCGATGCCGCCGCCGTCGATCGCGGACGCGTCGGTCGAGGCACCCAGGCCCAGGAAGTTGCCCGGGATGAGGCCGTCGAGGAAGTCGAGCCAGCTCGCGCTCACGCCGGGGTCGACGCCCGACTCGGGGCTGAGCGTCGAGTGCGAGCCCGGCTGGAACAGCAGGCCCAGGCCGATGCCGACCGCGACGGAGATCGCGGCGGTGATGGCGAACCAGAGCAGGGTCTGCCACGCGAGGCGCGCGGCGTTCGTCACCTGCTGCAGGTTCGCGATCGACGTGACGATCGCGAGGAACACGAGCGGCGGGACGATCGCCTTGAGCAGGGTGATGAACGACGAGCCGATGGTGTCGAGCGTCGTGGTGAGCCAGTTCGGGTCGCCCCCGGCGGTCTCGCCCATCTGCAGGGCGATCCAGCCGAGGAGCACACCGAGGCCGAGGCCGAGCAGGACCTGGACGGTGAAGGAGGGGAAGCGCAGCCGGCGCTTGGGCGCGGCGATGGTGTCAGTCACGGGAAGCCTTCTGGGAGGGGGACGCGAGGGCGGCGGGTGCGACTACCGCCGACACAGCGCGCTGGCGACCCGGTGCAGGTCGACGGTGCGGCGCTCGGTCAGGTTCCACGGACTCACGAAGAAGGCTCCAGGGTGCTCAGGGTCGGCCGGGATCGGCGGCCTTCGGGGGCAACCGGAGCCGGCGTCAGTTTCTTCCGGCAATCGGCCGACGAGAGCGAGGTCACACCACCACCCTGGGCACGCGTTCACGCGCCCGTTACCTCCCGGCCGCGCGCGCACGGGTGCCCGACTTGTACGTTTGGCCTGATCAGGCGATGGCCGTCGCCCGATCGCCCCACCGCTCACCTGGAGGACTGGCATGGCCACGATCACCACCCCGGATGGCACCGAGATCTTCTACAAGGACTGGGGCACGGGTCAGCCCCTCGTCTTCAGCCACGGCTGGCCGCTGTCCAGCGACGACTGGGACGCCCAGCTGCTGTTCTTCGTCCAGCACGGCTACCGCGTGATCGCGCACGACCGCCGCGGGCACGGCCGCTCGACGCAGACGAGCGACGGCCACGACATGGACCACTACGCCGACGACCTGGCTGCGCTCACCGACCACCTCGACCTGCACGACGCGGTCCACATCGGCCACTCCACGGGCGGTGGCGAGGTCGTGCACTACCTCGCGCGGCACGGCGAGAGCCGCGCGTCCAAGGCCGTGCTCATCGCCGCGGTGCCCCCGATCATGGTCCAGACCGAGGCGAACCCGGGCGGCCTGCCGAAGGAGGTCTTCGACGGCATCCAGGAGCAGGTGGCGACGAACCGGTCGAACTTCTACCGCGACCTGCCCTCGACCGCGTTCTACGGGTTCAACCGCCCGGGCCGCGAGCCGTCGGAGGCGATCATCGCCAACTGGTGGCGCCAGGGGATGATGGGCGGCGCGAAGGCGCACTACGACGGCGTCGTCGCGTTCTCCCAGACGGACTTCACCGAGGACCTGAAGAAGATCACGGTGCCGGTGCTGGTCATGCACGGCGACGACGACCAGGTGGTCCCGTACGCCGACTCCGGCCCGCTGTCGGCGCAGCTGCTGCGCAACGGCACGCTCAAGACGTACGCGGGCTTCCCGCACGGCATGCCGACGACCGAGGCGGCGACGATCAACGCCGACCTGCTGGAGTTCATCCAGTCCTGACCGGCCGACGACGAGGGCGGTCCCGCACCCGCGGGGCCGCCCTCGTCGCTACGGTGGACCCGAACCCGACGGCATCGCACCCAGGAGTCCCACGATGGGCCTGTTCTCCCGCTCGAAGCCCGAGCCCGCACCCGCGCCGGCAGCCGCACCGACCGTCAGCCTGACCAAGGGCTCGCGGATCACGCTGACCAAGTCGGCCGCCGAGCGCCCGACGATCGAGGCGAGCAACGGCTGGACCGCGAAGAAGAAGGACTACGACCTCAAGGCCCTGGTCCGCTACCGCGACGGTCGCCTGGTCTACGTCGGGGCTGCCAACGCGGACGAGGTGCTGGTCACGCCCGACGGGGCCGTCCGGCACTCGGGCGACATCCGTACTCCGGGGGCCCTCGAGACGATCACCATCACCTGGCACCCGGACATCGCGTCGATCGCGCTGTCGAGCTACTCGGCCCTGGAGAACGGCACCGGCAGCTTCCGCGAGTACGGCGTGTACGTGAACATCGCC
>Ga0160439_1000437_pt1 | contig 20137 bp, 19 predicted proteins | sample HID1975M_E0MG_FD_108201 | JGI IMG/M metagenome (GOLD analysis project Ga0160439, IMG submission 108201) | Enriched soil microbial communities from UW Madison campus, WI, USA - HID1975M_E0 MG | ecosystem: Environmental > Terrestrial > Soil > Unclassified | place: USA: Madison, Wisconsin... | reverse complement strand
TGGACGGCAACTGGACCAGCCGCGTCGGCGACACCCTCGACGGCGCCGAGGCGTGGGTGTGGCTGGACTACCCGCGGCGGGTCGTCCTCCCGCGCGTCGTCCGCCGGACGCTGCGCCGGGGCGTCACCCGCACCGAGCTGTGGCACGGCAACCGCGAGGACCTGCGCTCGCTGCTGAGCCGAGACCCGCATCGGAACATCGTGATGTGGTCGTGGACGGCGCACCGGCCGACCCGGGAGCGCTACGCCGAGCTCGCGCGCACGGAGCCGGTGATCCGGCTCCGCACGCCGAGGGAGGCACGGCGCTGGCTGGAGTCGCTCAGGCCGCGCTGACCCGCTCGGACACGTGATCGTGAAGCGTTCCTCACGCTGAGCGGGCGGAACGCTTCACGATCATCACGCCCGCAGGCGGTCGGCGGCCTGGGCGGCCAGCGCGCGGCGCACGCCGTCGCGGGCCTCGACGACGAGCCGGCGCAGCGCGGGCGACGCGTCGGGGTGCGCCTCGAGCCACGCGTCGGTCGCGCCCGCCACGTCGACGCGGTCGTCGTCGGCCAGCTCGGTCGGGTAGAGACCGACGACGATGTTCTGCGCCATCTCGTGCGTCTTGCCGGTCCACACGCGCTCGAGCTCGGCGAAGTACGGCTCGACGTAGGGCACCAGCAGCCCGCGGTCGTGCACGCGGCCGAAGCCGCCGATGGTCGCGCCCTGGATCGCGTTGGCGAGCTCGTCGCCGTCCAGGACCGCGCTCCAGGCGGCGGCCTTCGCCTCGGCGGTGGGGATCGAGGCCCGGGCGGCGGCCGCGGCGCGCTGGCCGGTGGCCGTCGCGTCGGCGGCGAGCTGCACCGCGATCTCGGTCTCGCCCGAGCGCCCGCCCGCGACGAGCGAGGAGAGCAGCTCCCAGCGCAGGTCGGTGTCGATCGAGAGTCCCGCGAGCTCCTCGCGGGCGTCCAGGATCGCGGCGACGACGTCCAGGTGCGCGTCGGTCGAGGCCCGGCCGGCGAACGCCTTGACGAGCTGGAGCTGGGTGTCCGATCCGGCCTCGGCGGCACGGGCCAGCGCGAGCAGCGCGTCGGCCGCGGCGACGTCCGTGGCCGCGCGGTGCTCGGGCGCGACGTACAGGTCGAGCGTCGTGGCGAGCTGACGCAGCAGCACCAGGACGACCGACGAGTCGGACTCCTGCGCGATGTTGCCGAGCACGAGGTCGACGAAGTCGCGGCCCGGCGTCTCGCCGTCGCGCGTCGCGTCCCACGCCGCGGCCCAGACGAGCGTGCGGGGCAGCGAGTCGTCGAACGCGCCCAGGTGCTCGATCGCGGCGGCGAGCGAGTCGGCGTCCAGGCGGATCTTGGCGTAGGCGAGGTCGTCGTCGTTGACCAGCACGAGCAGCGGGCGCTGGGTCCCCACGAGCTGCGGGACCTCGGTCCGCGGGCCGTCGACGTCGAGCTCGACGTGCACGGTGCGTGCGAGGCGGCCGTCGACCAGGTCGTAGCCGCCGATCGCGAGGCGGTGCGGGCGCTGCACCGGGTACTCGTCGGGCACCTCCTGCAGGACCGCGAAGCTGGTGATGACGCCCTCGGCGTCCACGGTGAGCTCGGGGCGCAGCAGCGTGACACCGGCCTGCTCGAGCCACAGCGCCGACCACGACGCGAGCTCGCGGCCCGAGGTGACCTCGAGCTCGGCGAGCAGGTCCTTGAGCTCGGTGTTGCCCCACGCGTGCTTGGCGAAGTACGCCCGCACGCCCTCGAAGAACTTGTCCTGCCCGACCCAGGACACGAGCTGCTTGAGGACGCTCGCGCCCTTGGCGTACGTGATGCCGTCGAAGTTCACGGCGACGTCCTGCAGGTCGCGCATGTCGGCGACGATCGGGTGCGTCGAGGGCAGCTGGTCCTGGCGGTAGGCCCAGCTCTTCTCGAGCGAGGAGAACGTGGTCCACGCGCTGGTCCACCGCGTGGCCTCGGCGGTCGCCAGCGTCGAGGCGTACTCGGCGAACGACTCGTTGAGCCACAGGTCGTCCCACCAGCGCATCGTCACGAGGTCGCCGAACCACATGTGCGCGAGCTCGTGCAGGATCGTCACCGCGCGGCGCTCGACGGTCGCCTCGGCGACCTTGGAGCGGAACACGTAGGACTCGAGGAACGTGACGGCCCCCGCGTTCTCCATGGCCCCCGCGTTGAACTCGGGGACGAAGAGCTGGTCGTACTTGGCGAACGGGTACGGCGCCGCGAAGGCGTCCTCGTAGAACGTGAACCCCGCACGCGTGATGTCGAGGATCGCGTCGGTGTCGAGGTGCTCGGCGAGCGAGCCGCGGCAGTACACGCCGAGCGGGATCTCGCGCCCGTCGCTGCTCGTCAGCGCGCTGTGCTCGTGGTGGTACGGGCCGGCGATCACCGCGGTGACGTACGACGAGAGGCGGGGCGTGGTCTCGAACGTCCAGGTCGCGGTGCCCTCGTCGACCCCGCCGTTGAGGTTGACGCCGCCCTCGACGGGGGCGGGCTCGCCGATGACCGGGTAGTTCGACACGACGACCCAGTGCGCGGGTGCGGTGACCGTGAACGCGAAGGTCGCCTTGAGGTCGGGCTGCTCGAACACCGCGAACACGCGGCGTGAGTCGGCGACCTCGAACTGCGAGTACAGGTAGACCTCGTCGTCGACCGGGTCGACGAAGCGGTGCAGGCCCTCGCCCGTGTTCATGTACGCGCAGTCGGCCACGACGACGAGCTCGTTCTGCTCGGCCAGGTCGGCGAGCGCGATGCGCGAGTCGGAGAACACCTCGGCGACGTCGAGCGACCGGCCGTTGAGCGTGACCTCGTGCACGGTCGGCGCGATGAGGTCCACGAACGTGCTCGCGCCGGCCGTCGCCGCGAACCGCACCACGGTCCGCGAGGTGAACGTCGTCGGCCCCGTCGTCAGGTCCAGCTGCACGTCGTACGACTGCGTCGCGACGAGCGAGGCGCGCTCGCGCGCCTCCGCACGGGTCAGGTTCTCAGCGGGCACGCGGGTTCTCCTTCGGGCGGTGGCTCGTGGCTGGTGGCCGCCGCCGATCATCCCACGTGGCCACCGCTCGGTCCTGATGTGCGCCGAGGGCGCTCCCGGGGTGAGACTGCAGGTCCATCGTCTTCACCGGAGGAACCGTGCCCGAGAACACCGCCGTACCCGTCGTCGACTTCTGGTTCGACCCCGCCTGCCCGTGGGCGTGGATGACGTCGCGCTGGATGGACGAGGCCGCGCAGCAGCGCGACGTCGAGGTGCACTGGCACGTGATGAGCCTGGCCGTGCTCAACGAGGGTCGCGAGGACCTGCCCGAGCGCTACCGCGAGCTGCTCACCACCGCCTGGGCCGCCGTGCGCGTGATCATCGCCGCCGAGCGGGACCACGGTGAGAAGGTCGTCAAGCCGCTCTACGACGCGCTCGGCACGCGCATCCACCCCGGCGGCCGCACGGACATCCCGGCGGTGATCGCCGAGGCGCTCGAGGAGGTCGGCCTGCCCGCCGAGCTCGCTGCCGTCGGCGACACCGACGAGGTCGACGACCTGCTGCGCGCGTCGCACGCGCGCGGCATCGGCCTGGTCGGCGAGGACGTCGGCACGCCCGTCGTCGCGATCGACGGCGTCGGCTACTTCGGCCCGGTCGTCACCCCCGCCCCGACCGGCGAGGACGCGGCGCTGCTGTTCGACGGCCTCGTGGCCATGGCTCGGGTGCCCGGCTTCTACGAGCTCAAGCGCACCCGGACCGCAGGACCGCAGTTCTGACCTGCTGGTTGGCAGGTCCGGTTCGTCCCGTGTGATCCTGGTTGCCGAACCGACCCCCGGGAGCACCATGACCTCGACGCGCGCCATCCGCACCTGGCTGGCGGTCGACGTGCTGCTCGTGGTCGTCCTGCTCGTGCTCGTCGTCGTGGTGACCTCCGGGGGGTCGCCCAGCCCGGGCGCGAGCGCGCCGACGACCACGCCGGCCTCGCCCGCGGCGACCGCCGGCCCCGCCACCGCGGCGGTCCGGCTGCCGAGCGGCAACATCGCCTGCGCGCTGTCCGACGACGGTGTGACCTGCACGATCGCGAGCATCACGTTCGACCCGCCCGCCGTGGCGGGCTGCACGGGGAAGACCGGCCACGTGATCGTGCTGAACGACGAGGGCGTCTCGTTCGCGTGCGAGACCGGGCCGGCACCGACGGTGGCCGGGGCGGACGTGCGCACGCTCGCCTACGGCTCGGACGTCACGGTCGGTCAGTACACGTGCACGAGCGCGACCAACGGCGTGACCTGCGTGGACGGTGACGGCAAGGGCTTCCGCCTGGCGCGCGCGACGTGGACCGAGGTGGGCTGAGCAGGCCTCGTCGGGGCCGCTCAGCCCACCGGGCGGTCACCAGATGCGGACGCGCTGCTCGGGCTCGAGGTACAGCGCGTCGCCGGGCTGGACGTCGTACGCCGCGTAGAACTCGTCGATGTTGCGCACGACGCCGTTGCAGCGGAACTCGTTGGGTGCGTGCGGGTCCGTCGCGAGGCGGCGGATGACCTCCTCGTCGCGGCCCTTGGAGTTCCACACCTGGCTCCAGCCGAGCATCACGCGCTGGATGCCGGTCAGCCCGTCGATGACGGGTGCCTCCTCGAGCGGCCGGCCCAGCGCGATGCGGTAGGCCTTGAGCGCGATGGACAGGCCGCCGAGGTCGCCGATGTTCTCGCCGATGGTCAACGCGCCGTTGACGTGGTGCGAGCCGCCGAGCTGTGCGGGCGAGAACGCGTCGTACTGCGCGATGAGCGCGGAGGTGCGCTTCTCGAACTCGGTGCGGTCCTCCGCCGTCCACCAGTCCTCGAGGCGGCCCGCGCCGTCGTACTTCGAGCCCTGGTCGTCGAATCCGTGGCCGATCTCGTGCCCGATGACCGCGCCGATGCCGCCGTAGTTCACGGCGTCGTCGGCCTCGGCGTCGAAGAACGGGGGCTGCAGGATCGCGGCCGGGAAGACGATCTCGTTCATGCCCGGGTTGTAGTAGGCGTTGACCGTCTGGGGGGTCATGAACCACTCGTCGCGATCGAGCGGCTTGCCGATCTTGCCCAGCTCGCGGTCCTGCTCGAACGCCGACGCGCGGCGCACGTTGCCCACCAGGTCGTCCGCGGTGAGCTCGAGCGCGGAGTAGTCGCGCCACCGCACCGGGTAGCCGATCTTGGGCGTGAACGCGTCGAGCTTGGCCAGCGCCTTCTCGCGGGTCTCCGCGCCCATCCACTCGAGCCCGGTGATCGACTCGCGGTACGCCTCGACGAGGTTCGCGACGAGCTCGTCCATGCGGGCCTTGTGCGTCGGCGGGAAGTGCCGCTCGACGTACACCTCGCCGACGGCCTCGCCGAGCACGCCCTGCACGAGCGCGACGCCGCGCTTCCAGCGGTCGCGCAGCTCCTGCGCGCCCGTGAGCGTGCGGCCGTAGAAGTCGAAGTTCGCCTCGACGATCTCCTGGGTCAGGTACGGGGCGCGGTCGCTGACCACGTGGTACGTCAGCCAGGCCTTCCAGTCCTCGAGCGGCTCGGACTGCCACAGTGCGGCGAAGCCCTCGGCGAACGTGGGCTCGCGGACCACCACGTGGTCGAGCGAGCCGGCCGGCGCGCCCAGCGCGAGCGCCCAGGAGTGCCAGTCGAAGCCGGGTGCCGACTCGGCCAGCGCCGTGAGGGTCGTGGGGTTGTAGGTGAGGTCGGCGTCGCGGTCCTTGACGACGTCCCAGTGGGTCGCCGCGAGCTTGGTCTCGAGCGCGACGACGCGCTCCGCCGCCTCCGGGGCGTCGGCCACGCCCGCGAGCGTGAGCATGCGGGCCACGTGGGGCCGGTAGGCCTCGAGGACCGCCGCGTACTGCTCGTCGCGGTAGTAGGCCTCGTCGGGCAGTCCCAGGCCCGCCTGGTTCAGGTAGACGACGTACGTCTCGGGGTCCTTCGCGTCGTTGTCGACCCAGAACCCGATCGCGCCGCCCGCGCCCGTGCGCTGCAGCGCACCGAGCGCGCCCGTCAGCTCGGCCTGCGTGGTGGCCGACTCGACGAGGCCGAGGTCCAGCCGCAGCGGCGCGGTCCCGGCGGCCTCGACGGCGTCGGTGTCCATGAAGCTCGCGTAGACCGCGCCGATCTTCGCGGCCACGCCCTGCGCGTCGTCTGTCGCGCTGTCCGTGATGATGTCGCGGACGTGCTCCTCCGCCTGGTCGTGCAGCGCGCGGAACGAGCCGTCCATCGCGCGGTCCGCGGGAATCTCGTGGGAGTCGATCCACCGGCCGTTGACGTGCCGGAACAGGTCGTCCTGGGGGCGGGTGTCGGGGTCGATGGCGCTGAGGTCGATGCCGCTTCGAGTCATGACCACAGCCTACGGACGCACGCCGACATGTGCGGTCGACCTGCGGCAGGATGGGGCCATGCGCATCCACATCGGTTCCGACCACGCCGGTTACGAGCTCAAGTCCGCCCTCGTCGAGCACCTGCGTGCCGCCGGCCACGACGTCGTGGACCACGGTGCGCACACGTACGACGCGCAGGACGACTACCCGCCGTTCTGCCTCGAGACCGGCGAGGCCGTCGTCGCGGACCCCGGCTCGCTCGGCGTCGTCATCGGCGGCTCGGGCAACGGCGAGCAGATCGCGGCCAACAAGGTCGACGGCGTGCGCGCCGCGCTCGCCTGGAACCTCGACACCGCGCGGCTCGGCCGCCAGCACAACGACGCGAACGTCGTCGCCGTCGGCGCACGCCAGCACTCGGTCGACGAGGCCACCGCGCTGGTCGACGCCTTCGTCGCCGAGCCCTTCAGCGGCGACCCGCGCCACCAGCGCCGCATCGACCTGCTGACGGCGTACGAGGCCTCCCGCTAGAACACCCAGCTGCACACGGGCGCGACGGGCCACGCGAACGCGGCCCCCGCGGCCAGCGCCGCTCCGGCACGGTGCTCGACGACGAGACCCGCGGTCGCCATCGCGGCGATCGAGCGACCGCCGAGGTAGGCGGCGCCGAGCTCGCGCACGTCCATGCGCAGGTCGGCCGCCGCATCGGAGGGCTCGACCCGGGCGGCGTACGTGCCGTCGTCGGCGCGCTCGCCGGTGACGAGGCGCCAGGAGCGGGCGTTGGCGGGCAGGCGCGCGTCGGCCACGTCGAGGACGACGTCGAGCGGCGCGCTGTAGCGGCGCCCACCCAGCGCCGCGGGCACGTCGAGCAGCCGGACCCACACGTTGTCGTTGAGCCGCGGCACCGTGGAGCGGGTGTCGACGAGCAGGTGCAGCAGGGGGTCGTCGGTCGGCAGCATGCCGCTCTCGACCTCGCTGGTCAGGTCGAGGTCCAGCAGGAACGACCACAGCCGGTGGGTCGCGGCGGCGTCGACGGCGACGGCCTCGCGGATCTTGACGGGGTAGCGCGGACCGGGATCAGCCCAGACCTCCTTGCGGCGCAGCAACGCGTAGGCGCGCGGGTCGCCCGACGCGTCGCGCACGACGACGATGCGCAGCGGCTCGGCCCCGTCACGCCAGGCGGGCGGGTCGTTCAGCGTGCGGAGCGCGTCGGTGCTGCGCAGCACCCAGCCGGGGCGGTCCGCGCCCGCGCGGCGGTGGACGTCCTGGACCAGGTCGGTGTGGCGCTCCCGGTCGACCGTGTCGAACGTGACCGCGAGGTCCTCGGTGCCCGGGACCTCGCGCAGCGCGGCGCCGCGGGGGATCTTGAGGCGCACGTCGTCGGCCGCCGACCCGTAGCCGAACCGGCCGTAGATCGCAGGCTCGGCGGCGAACAGGGCGGACACGGGCTCGCCGCGGCCGAGGGCGCGCTCGAAGTGGGTCGCGATCATCGAGGTCAGCAGCCCGCGCCGGCGCTCGTCGGGCCGCGCGCCCACCCACGTCAGCCCGGCGCACGGCACGGTGGCGCCGGGGACGGGGAGCTGGAACGCGTAGGACGAGTGCACGGCGGCGAGCACGCCATCCGGGCGCTCCACGGCCATCGTGCGGTCCCACTCGAGGGTCGTGGGCACGATGGCCCGGGTCTCTGGCGAGGGCTCGAACGCGAACGCGAGCTGGTCGACGTCCCGGAACTCGTCCTCGCGCTCCGCGGGGACGGAGACGGTGCGGTAGCCGGCGGGCAGCGGTGTCATGCCTGTCATCGTGCCGCGCGTGCCGGGCGGGGCCTAGTCGATTTCGTCGGGGAACCAGATCGCCTGGCGCAGCCGCACGCGGGTCCCGTCCGCGCTGCGCGGCGTGCCCTCGGCGACCAGCTGCTCCATCGCGCGCGCGAGGTGCCGGGCCGGCGGGTTGCCCGACGCGTTGACCACGCGCCACCACGGCACCCCGCTGCCGGCCTGCGCCAGCACCGCACCGACCTGGCGCGGGCCGCCCCGCCGGGGCAGGCCTGCGGCCTCGAAGCCGTCGGACACGACCTCGGCGATCAGCCCGTAGGTCATCGCCCGGCCCGGCGGGATGCTCTCGACGAGGTCGAGCACCGCCTCCGCGTAGTCGTCGTCCACGTGCCCCTCAGTCCTCGGAGAGCAGTCCTGCGATCGTCGGCAGGGTACGCGGGTCGCCCTGCACGAGCATCGTGGTGACTGCGGTCGAGCGCCAGGCCGGCAGCTGGGCCCGGATGTCGTCGGGAGTCCCGACGAGTGCCACGTCGCGGATGAGCTCGGTCGGCACAGCTGCCGCGGCGCGCGCCTTGTCCCCGGCCAGGTAGTGGGCCTGGATCTCGTCGCAGGCGTCGGAGTAGCCGAGGCGGTCGAGCACGTTGCGGTGGAAGTTGGCCCCCTTGGCGCCCATGCCGCCCGCGTACAGCGCGACGAACGGGCGGATCGAGTCGGCCGCGCTCTCGACGTCGGCGCCGAGCACGACCGGGACCGCCGCCGTGATCTCGAAGTCTGCGGGGTCGCTCAGCCCTGCCTGCCGCACCGCGAAGCCCTCGGCCAGCAGCGCGCGGTACTCGTCGTCCATCCGCGGCGAGTAGAACATCGGCAGCCAGCCGTCGGCGATCTCCGCGGACATCGCGATGTTCTTGGGTCCTTCGGCGGCCAGGTGGATCGGCAGGTCGGCGCGCAGCGGGTGGACCGTCGAGCGCAGGGGCTTGCCCAGGTGGGTCCCGCCGTCCAGCGGGAGCTGGAAGAACTCGCCGGCGTAGGTCACGGGTGCCTCGCGCGCGAGCACCTGGCGCACGATCGCGACGTACTCACGCGTACGGGCCAGCGGCTTGGGGTACGGCTGGCCGTACCAGCCCTCGACGACCTGCGGCCCGGACGCGCCCAGGCCCAGGACGAACCGCCCGCCCGAGAGGTGGTCGAGCGTGAGGGCTGCCATCGCGGCGGCCGTCGGCGTCCGTGCGGAGAGCTGCGCGATGGCCGTGCCGAGCCGGATGGACGAGGTCTGCGAGCCCCACCACGCCAGCGGGGTCAGCGCGTCCGAGCCGTAGGCCTCCGCGGTCCAGACCGAGTCGAAGCCGAGCTGCTCGGCGGCGAGGACGGTCTCCTGCGCGCCGACCGGGGGACCGGCCGACCAGTAGCCCATGTAGTAGCCCAGACGCACGACGACCTCCCTCTCGACGCGTCGGCGGTGACGCGAGCGCCCAGGCTATCGGGTGGTTACTCGCGAGTAGCTATCTCCGCGCGCGGGCCCGGTCGGCGAGCGTGTTGAGCAGCGCGGCGCCGGTCGCCGCGTCGTCGACCGTGATCACCGCGACGCGGTCGCCCGTGCGGCGCACCTCGAGAGCGTCGCCGCCGCGCAGGACGATCCCCGTCCGGCCGCCACGGCCCAGGCGGTAGCCCCAGCCGCCGAAGTCCTTCAGGGGCTGGACGGTCGCGACGCCCGCCGCGACGACCTCGTCGAGGGGGACGCGCAGGGTCGGCCAGCCGAGCAGGCTGCGCGCGACCAGCCCGCGCTCGTCGACGCTCACGTCGAACGCGACCATCGTGAGCAGCAGGAAGGCCAGAGCCAGAGCCAGCAGGCCCAGCGGCCACACGCGCGTCACGACCGTGAGCACGAGGACGACGAGGACGGCGGCGATCCCGACGACGAGCGTGGTGCGGGAGAAGGCGTCGCGGCGCCAGACGGCGCGCTCCGTGCTGCCGAGCGTCAGGCGCGGAGCGTCGGCGGCGATCGGCTGCGTCGCGGGTTGGTCGCCGTCGCCGGGGGTCACGACCGCGGCCAGGGCGCCCAGTGCGAGTCCCGCGACGATCGCCACCAGCAGGGTCGTGGTGATGCCCGGCGCCTGCGCGGCGTCGGTCAGTCCGCGCTGCGCGTCCAGAGAACCGAGCAGGATCGCCGTGAGGAACCCGGACATCCCGAGGCTCGAGCCCGCCGCGATCCGCCGGGTCGACGACGCGTGCCCGGCGAAGAACGCGAGTGCCCAGCCGCCGACCGCGAGCAGGACGCCGACGACGAGCATCGGCACGACCGCGGACGCCAGAGAGCCGAAGCCGTCGGGCCCGTCGGTGCCCCAGTGCATGGCGACCGGGTCGGGCAGCTCGTCCGACCAGCTCACGGCGACGAGCGCCGCGACGCCGAGGACGACGAGCGGGGCGACCAGCGTGGTGAGCGTGGTCGAGATGCGGTGGGGGACCGGGGTCCTCATCGCAGGGCCTCCTTGAGCAGGGCCACCGCGGTGGCCGGGGGGATGTCGAGCCGGCGGGTCGTCGCGACGAGCGCGCTGATCGCCTCGTGCAGCGGGCCGTGGTCAGGAGCGCTCGCGACGACCGCGCCGCGGCCGCGCCGCAGCTCGATGACGCCGTCGTCCCGCAGCTCCTGGTACGCGCGCAGGACCGTGTGCAGGTTCACGTCGAGCGACGAGGCCAGGTCCCGCGCGGAGGGGAGCCGCGTCCCGACGGGCAGCTCGCCGCGGGCCACGAGCGCGCGCACCTGCCCGCCGATCTGCTCGAAGAGCGGCTCGGCAGACGAGGGATCGATCCGCAGCAGCATGCCACCACTCTACTTGTTACCCCGCAACTAGAACAACTTGCCGGGTCGGGTGACCACGGCCGCCGACCCCGTCGTTGCGCACGCCTCCCGCCTCGGAAGCATGCCCGATGACGGGTTCGCCGACTCGCGAGCGGACACCGGCGCCCGGCGGGCGGGTGGTCGTGCGCGATGGCCTGTTCGGCGGACGGGACCCGGGGCGGGGCTAGATGTAGATCGCGGGGTCGTCGATCTCGGCGTCGAAGGGGGCCGTCGTCGGGCGGAGGCGGATCTTGGCGGGGACGCCGACCGCGATGCCGTTCGGGGGGACGTCGTGGATGACCACGGCGTTCGCGCCGATCTGCGCGCCGTCGCCGATCCAGACGGGGCCGAGGATCTTCGCACCCGCGCCGACCACGACGTTGTCGCCGAGCGTGGGGTGCCGCTTGCCGTGCCGCATCGTCTTGCCGCCGAGCGTCGAGCCGTGGAACAGGACCACGTCGTCGCCGACCTCGGCGGTCTCGCCGATGACCACGCCCATGCCGTGGTCGATGAACAGGCGGCGGCCCAGCCGTGCGCCCGGGTGGATCTCGATGCCGGTCAGCGCGCGCACGAACTGCGAGAGCAGGCGGGCCGGCAGCCGCAGCGACGGCGTCCGCCACATGCGGTGGGCCAGGCGGTAGGTCCAGACCGCGTGCACCCCGGGGTACGCGAGGGCGACCTCGAGCAGCGAGCGCGCGGCGGGGTCGCGGCGGCGTGCGGCGTCGAGGTCCTCCCGGAGCGTGGCGAGGAGGTGCTGCGGGTCGGACATGGTGTCTCGGTTCTGTGGAGCGGGTGGGGGGACGCCGCGGCCCGGGCCCGCGCGGCGTGCGCGGGCCCGGGACCAGTGCGTGATCAGTCGAGCAGGTCCGCGTAGAGGATCGTCGACAGGTAGCGCTCGCCGAACGACGGGATGATCGCGACGATCAGCTTGCCCGCGTTCTCCGGACGCTCCGCGAGCAGCTTGGCGGCGTAGAGCGCGGCGCCCGACGAGATGCCGACGAGCAGGCCCTCCTCGGCGGCGGCGCGACGGGCGTAGGTCACGGCCGTCTCGGCGTCGACGTCGATGACCTCGTCGTACACCGTGGTGTCGAGGATCTCGGGCACGAAGTTGGCGCCGATGCCCTGGATCTTGTGCGGGCCGGGCTGGCCACCGTTGAGGATCGGCGACTCGGCCGGCTCGACCGCGACGATCTGGATGCCGGGCTTGCGCTCCTTGAGCACCTGGCCGACACCCGTGATGGTGCCGCCCGTGCCGATGCCGGCGACGAGGATGTCGATCTCGCCGTCGGTGTCGGCCCAGATCTCCTCGGCCGTCGTCTTGCGGTGGATCGCGGGGTTGGCCTCGTTGGCGAACTGCCGGGCCAGGATGGCGCCCGGGCGCTCGGCAACGACCTCGTCGGCCTTGTTCACCGCACCCTTCATGCCCTCGGACGCGGGCGTGAGGATGAGCTCGGCGCCGAAGGCGCGCAGCAGGGCGCGGCGCTCCTTGGACATCGACTCGGGCATCGTCAGGACGACGTCGTAGCCGCGGGCCGCGCCGACGAAGGCGAGGGCGATGCCGGTGTTGCCCGACGTGGCCTCGACGATCGTGCCGCCGGGCTTGAGGTCACCGGACGCCTCGGCGGCGTCGATGATCGCGACGCCGATGCGGTCCTTGACCGAGTTGGCGGGGTTGTAGAACTCGAGCTTGCCGACGACCGTCGCGGGGGCGCCGTCGGTGATCTTGTTGATGCGGACCAGCGGGGTGTTGCCGACCAGCGCGGTCGCGTCGTCGTAGATGCGTGCCATGGTTCCTCTTCGGTCGAGCCGCCGTCGACGACGGCGTGCGGGGGACTGCCTGACGGGGTTGCCGCGTCCCGGGTGGGAGTGGCGTGGTGGGGGACCCTCACGCGGGGGCGAGGGACGGGGCGAGCACTGGCGACGGCGCCCGCCCGGTCAGGGGCTGCGCGCGTGCTGGAGCGGCCAGCGCTCTACAGACAGCGACAACAGGGCGCGAGCAGGGCGCGCAGGGAGGCGGCGGGGGCGGCAGTCTGCACGCGCATCGCTCGAGTCCTCCGAGACCGGTGTGGTCGGATGCGGCCGTGGGCACGGACCGCGATCAACCCTGACGCTAGCCGCAACGCCGGGCGGTGCGCAAAGCATCCCCGCCAGGCGGACGCCCGCAGGTGACCAGCGGGAACGACGAAGGCCCGCACCCCGAGGGGTGCGGGCCCTGCGCGGCGACCAGCGTCAGATCTTGCGGACGACGAGCTTGACGGCGCTGCCCACGGGGACGGTGCCGGTCTCGGGGTCCTGCGCGACGACGAGCCACTTGGCGCCGTCCTCGCCGATCACGACGCCCTTGCCGTCCTCGTCGACGATGTCCGTCGTCAGGCCGAGCAGGTCGAAGGTGCCCTGCGCCGCGTCGACGGTCAGGTTCGTCTGCGAGATGACCTCGACCTCGGTCGGGGCGGCGGTCGTCTCGGCGGCCGAGGCGGACGAGGCGGACGTCGACGGCGAAGCGGCCGAGTCGGAGGAGTCGTCCGAGCAGCCGGCGAGCAGCAGGCTCGACGCGAGCAGCGCAGCGGCAGTCAGGGTGATGGTCTTCTTCATGGTGGGAGGCCCCCAGGTCGATCTGATGTCGGTCGTTGCCCCGCGTGGGGGCGTCCCCGGGCGGCATGGGCCCGGCGTGCCGCGAACCCGCAGGTCCGCGGCGTGAGTGCGGCGACGAGGACGTCGCCGGATGTGCCTGATCGACCGTACGTCCGATCACCCGCACGGGGGCTACCTGTTTAGGACGATCTGGGACAAGCGCGACAGCGACGAACATCACTGTCGCCGGGCAATCGAGCGCGCAGCCGCTGGTCGGGACCAGCTTGACCTGCGCCGAGCGGATCCATAGGTCTCCTACCCGACTCGGCCCGGCAGGTGCCGCGCGACCGCGCCTCGGTGCACGCGATGCGCAGCACGCAGGTCGCCAAGGTCACGATGAAGTCCGGGCGGATCGTGGTCGAGGGGCGCCCGTCCGAGGCGATCGACGCCGAGGTGTTCGACCTGCGCTGCGACGTGCTCGTCGACCCGCGGTCCGGGACGCCCATGATCGTGCCGGTCGGGCGTCACCACGCGGGGGTTCGGGCCTGACCCTCGACGTCTCACCGCAATTCGGTCACGCTGAGGGCTCAGGCTCGTGCCCATGGCAACCGATAAGTCGGTGGGACCCGGACGAGCGATGCCGGTGCCTGCACCGTTCGTCGATCTTGGAGTGATGCCATGAGCCCGCGCACCGCAACCCGAGCACTGCTGCGGATCGGGGCGGCCACCGGCGCCGGCGTCCTGCTCGCGAGCCTCGTGCTGTCGCCCGCGCAGGCGGCGACCGCGACCCCCAAGCCGACGGCGAGCGCGACGGCCTCCGCGACGCCGAAGCCGACGGCCTCCGCGACGCCCAAGCCGACGACGACTGCGACGCCCAAGCCGACGGCCTCCGCGACGCCCAAGCCGACGGCAACTGCGACACCCAGGCCGACGGCGTCCGCGACGCCCAGGCCCACGGCGACGCCCAAGCCGAGCCCCACCCCGACGGCCACCCCCAAGCCCCCGGCCATCCCCAAGAAGCTGACCCAGGCGAAGACCGACGGCGGCACCACGGTCGTCCTCCCGCTGGTCGCCAAGACGTACACGATCACCTCCGCGTACGGCGCGCGCTGCATCCCGGTCCGCGGCGGCTCGACGTTCCACTACGGGCTCGACCAGGCGGTCGCGGACGGCACGCCGATCTACGCGGTCGCGTCGGGCACCGTCTCCTCGGTCGTCGCGCCGCGCAACGGCGCGGCCGGCTACGTCTCGGTCCGGAGCGTCATCGACGGCCAGGTGACCTACATCGGCTACGTGCACATGTGGAACCCGGGCAAGTACGTGAAGCTCGGCCAGGCCGTCTCGGTCGGCCAGCACATCGCCGACGTCGGCGCCTCCGGCCCGGCCACCGGCCCGCACCTGCACCTCGAGGTCTGGCAGAACGCGTTCTACGGCTGGGGCACGGCGGTCGACCCCGCCAAGTGGCTCGCGGCCCAGCACCTGCCCGTGGTCTCGCTCGCCAAGGCGTACCGCGCGGCCGCCGCGCCGACGAAGTGCACCTACTACCCGACGTACGGGCTGCGCGTCCGCTCGGGCCCGTCGACCTCGGACAAGATCCTCAAGACGGTCCCCGCGAACACGACGCTGGCGAACAAGCCCGGCGTGAAGATCAACCGCTTCATCCCCGTGACGGTCACCACGGCGTCGGGGAAGAAGATCTCCGGCTGGGTCTCGAGCGACTACATCAGCCAGTACAAGACGTACTCGCTGGCGAAGAAGGCCACGGTCCGCGCCCGCGCGACGAGCGCCTCGGCGCGGGTTGCGACGATCTCGGCCGGTCGCCAGGTGACGCTGCTCGGGAAGTCCGGGAAGTGGAGCCACGTGCGGGTCGCGGGCTACGCCGGCTGGGTGCCGACGAAGTCGGTCCGAGCCGGTCTGTAGCCGGCCTGTAGCGGGTCAGCTGTCGCAGGAGCAGACGAGGTTGCGCTCCAGCACCACGTCGCCGAGCGCCGGCCGAGCCCATGCCTCTGCCGCCGCGCGGTCCGCGAACGACCGGGGAGCCAGGCGTCCGTCGGCCATCATGACGACGGCCTCGAGCTGCTCGCGGGGGTCCGTCCAGGTCGTGCTCATCGTGCTCTCCTTCGGTGGGTCGACCCTCGGTACAACCGTGCCCGGGCGCCGTTTGTGCCGTCGCCCGGGCACGGCGTCATGAGTGGTCGATCGTCGGACGGATCTCGGCGGTCTCGGTGAGCGTGTCCGCGACGAGCCGCACCAGTGCGTCCAGGTCGGCAGTCCGCACGACGTAGAAGCCCCCGAGCTGCTCGACCGCCTCGGTGAACGGGCCGTCGGTGACCTCGGCCGGGCGCCCGGCACCCCGGCGCACGATGCGGGCCGTGCTCGCGTAGGCCAGCTCCTCGCCCGCGACGATCTCGTGCCCTCCTTGCTTGCACAGCGCGGAGAAGGACCGGTGGCTGGCGTCGAGCTCCGCCAGCGATGCCTCGTCGCGCGCCGCCCACGCGCTCTCGTCGCCGTGCAGCAGCACCACGTAGGTCGCGGTCGTCATGTCATGCCCCTCTCATCGGTGCGGCCCACCGTGGCCCGCTGATCCCATGACGTGCCGCCGCCGAGCGATCGACACTGCTACTCCGGCAGCACGAGGTCGAGCTCGAGCCACGCGGCGAGGTCGGCGATCTCGCGGTGCACCGCCCTCGACACCCGCGCGCTGAACGGGTCGTCCTCGTGCACGGCGCGCACGCGCAGCACGCCCGCCTTGGCGTCGGCACGGGCGTCGAGCTTCCCGACGAGGCGGTCGCCGTACAGGATCGGCAGCGCGTAGTAGCCCCACCGCCGCTGCGCCTCGGGCTTGTACATCTCGAGGATGTACTCGTACTCGAACAGGTCACCCATGCGCTTGCGGTCGCTGATCAGGCGGTCGAAGGGGGACAGGAGCGCGGCCCGGCCGCGAAACGGCTGGTCGAGGTAGGACGGGTCCACGCGCCACTGCCCCCGGACGCCCTCGACCACCGCGGGCTCGCCCGCGTCGTTGACGTCGAGGGGCTCGCCGGGGGTGGCCGGGCCACGCGCGCGGGCGATGCCGAGCGCGCTCAGCCGCCGCTGGTCGCGCCGGGCCTGGGCGTCGTCGGCGGGGATCGGGTCCTCGTCGTCCGGGTAGATGCGCTCGGCCAGGTCCCAGAGCCGGTCACGCCCACGGCCGCCGGCGGCCGCGACCTCGCCGCGCTGGACCAGCAGGTCGAGCATCATGCGCACGTTGCGGTCGTCGTTCCAGCCGCTCGACCTCCACGGCCGCACGCAGGTGTCGGGCAGCTCGCTCGTCGGCAGCGGGCCGTCGCGGCGCAGGCGGTCGAGGATGTCGAGCCGGCACGCGCGGTTGTCCTCGACCCACTGCCCGAGGCTCGCCTGCCACTCGCCGACGCCCGGCCAGGCGGCCATCTCCGCGCGCAGCAGCGCGACGTCCTCCGCGACCCGCACCATGCCGCGGTACTCGACGAGCCGGAGCTCGTCCATCGCGTCGCGCAGGTCCCGCGGGTCGTAGTCCGGCCCGAGCCGGCTGAACAGTACGAGGTCCGCGCTCGGTGCGACCGCGCTCGTCGGCTCGAGCTGCAGGAGACCCACGGCTCGGACGGCGTCGACCAGGTCCGCGGGTCGCTCGGCCGTGAGGTGCTGCGCGCGGATCGCCACGCGGCGCGCGTCGGTGCGGCTGAGCTGGTGCATGCCGCGAGCCTAGGAGCCACCGCCCACACGCGTCAGCCCTGGTGGTGCCGGACGACGGAGAGGTGGAGCGGACGACGGGAATCGAACCCGCGTAGCCAGTTTGGAAGACTGGGGCTCTACCATTGAGCTACGTCCGCAGAGGTCCTGGCGCTGTACTGCCCAGGACCGCGGCACCTAGGGTACCGGGTGCGCGGGGGCGGTTCGTGCACCGGCCGGGCTCACGCCCGGACTCCGGTGTGCACGGGATGTGGCGCAGGTTGGTAGCGCGTCCGCTTTGGGAGCGGAAGGTCGTGGGTTCGAATCCCGCCATCCCGACGGTCTGACGAGTGCGTCAGGTGGCGAGGTAGTCCTCGCGCACGACGCGCCGCAGCACCTTGCCGATGAGCGAGCGCGGCAGCTCGTCGAGCACCACGAGGTCGCGCGGCACCGCGTACTTCGCCACCCGCGGCGCGAGCCACGCGCGGACCGACGCGAGGTCGACCGACGCGTCGGGCGAGAGCGTGACGGCCGCGACGACGTGCTCGCCGAGGTCGCCCGCCGGCACGCCGATCACCGCGACGTCGAGCACCCCGGGCATCGCGCGCAGCTGGTCCTCGACCTGCGACGGGTACACCTTGAACCCGCCGGTCACGATCATCTCCTTGATGCGGTCGACGAGGACCACCATGCCGTCGTCGTCCATCCGCACGATGTCTCCCGTGCGCAGCCAGCCGCCCTCGAGCAGCTGCTCGGCGGTCTCCTCGCGGCGGTGCCAGTAGCCCGCGAACACCTGCGGGCCGTGGATGAGCAGCTCGCCCTCGTCGACCTCGCGCGTCGTGTCCTCGGGGTCGACGATCCGGATGTCGGTGCTCGGGAACGGCAGCCCGAGCGCGCCTGGCCGGCGCGCGGGGGACAGGGGGCTGCCGAGCGCGACCGGGGAGGTCTCGGTCAGGCCGTAGCCCTCGACGACGAGGCCACCGGTCAGCCGCTCCCAGCGCTCAGCGGTCGCGCGCGGGAGCGGCATCGCGCCGCTGATCGCGTAGCGGAACGACGTGAGGTCGGTCCCGCGCGACTCCGCGGCTGCGGCGAGGCGGTCGAGCATGGGCGGGACCGCGGGCAGGAAGGTGCCGGGCCGACGACGCTGCGCGGCGAGGACCTGCTCGGGGTCGAACTTGGGGAAGACGACGAGCGTCGCGCCGATGCGGCTCGCGTAGGTCAGGCACAGCGTGAGCCCGAAGGCGTGGAAGAACGGCAGGACGCCGTAGATCGTCTCGGTGCCCTCGTCGGCCCCGGTCCAGGCCTGGCCCTGCACGGCGTTCGCGACGAGGTTGGCGTGCGTGATCATCGCGCCCTTGGGCGTGCCCGTCGTCCCGCCCGTGTACTGGATGAGCGCGAGGTCGGCGGCGTCGGGCTGGGGGTGGGCCTCGTCGAGGGGCGCGGTGCGGGCGACGAGGCGGTGCCACGACGGGGTGCCCGCGGGAACGGGACCGCGCAGGGCCTCGCGCGTGCGGCGCGCGGCGAGGACGGGCAGGCGCAGCGCGAGACGCGAGCGGCGGGGCAGGTCCGCGGACAGGTCGACCGCGACGACCGTGCGTACCGCGGTCTCGGCCTGGACGGCCAGGACGGCCTCGACGGCCTTCTCCCAGACGATCGCGACGACCGCGCCGCTGTCGGCCAGCTGGTGCGCGAGCTCGCGAGCCGTGTAGGTGGGGTTGTGCTCGACGACGACGGCGCCGATGCGCAGCGCGGCGTGGAACGCGACGACGTGGGCCGCGCAGTTCGGCAGTGCGATCGCGACCCGGTCGCCCGAGCCGACGCCGAGGTCGACGAGCGCCTGGGCGCCGCGTGCCACCTCGTCGGCCAGGGCGGCGTACGTCGTCGTCGCGCCCAGGAAGTCCACGGCCACCCGCTGCGGCCACGCGGCCGCCGCGCGGGCGAGCGAGGCGGGCACGGGCTCGTCGGGAAGGTCGACGACGGCGGGCACACCCGGGCCGTAGGACGCGTGCCACGGGCGATGGAGGTCCGACATGACGCCACCGTAACCTACGGGACCGTAAGTTACCCGTGAGTAGCAACACAGCGGAGCGGCCCGGTTTGGTGGGGGCAGGTGCCCGTGGCGTACCATCGAGGGTCGCTTGCGCGCCGATGATGTCGGCTGCGCGGCTCATCGTGCCAGCCGCCGGACTCGCCGGTGCAGGCCCCCGATCAGTTGGAGACCATCGAAGTGAAGAGCGCCGTCGAGACCCTGGAGCCCACCAAGGTCAAGCTGACCGTCGAGGTGACCTACGACGAGCTCAAGCCGAGCATCGCGCACGCCTACGAGCACATCGCGCAGGACGTGAACATCCCCGGCTTCCGCAAGGGCAAGGTCCCGCCGCGCATCATCGACCAGCGCATCGGCCGCCCCGCGGTCATCGAGCACGCCGTCAACGAGGGCCTGTCCGGCTTCTACGCCGAGGCCGTCCGCGACAACAAGCTGCGCCCGCTCGGCCAGCCCGAGGTCGAGGTCACCAAGGTCCCCGGCCTCGTCGCCGGTGACGAGGGCGAGCTGCACTTCTCGGCCGAGGTCGAGGTCCGCCCGGAGATCACGGTCCCCGAGCTGGACGGCCTGTCCGTCACGGTCGACGACCTCGAGGTCTCCGACGAGGACGTCGACGGCCGCCTGGACGCGCTGCGCGAGCGCTTCGGCTCGCTCGTCGGCGTCGACCGCCCCGCCGCCGAGGGCGACTTCGTCGTCATCGACCTCGTCGCCACGATCGGCGACGAGGAGGTCGACAACGTCTCCGGCGTGAGCTACCAGATCGGCTCGGGCAACATGCTCGAGGGCCTGGACGAGGCGCTGACCAGCCTGTCGAACGGCGAGACCACCACGTTCGTCACCAAGCTCGCCGGGGGCGAGCACGAGGGCGAGGACGCCCAGGTCACGGTCACCGCGACCACGGTCAAGGAGCGCCAGCTGCCCGAGGCCGACGAC
>Ga0160439_1000435_pt1 | contig 20179 bp, 18 predicted proteins | sample HID1975M_E0MG_FD_108201 | JGI IMG/M metagenome (GOLD analysis project Ga0160439, IMG submission 108201) | Enriched soil microbial communities from UW Madison campus, WI, USA - HID1975M_E0 MG | ecosystem: Environmental > Terrestrial > Soil > Unclassified | place: USA: Madison, Wisconsin... | reverse complement strand
CGCCAGATGGTGGCTTGCCTGAATATACCTGTGACTATAACATGCCAGATGTACTTCGGAATATCGTCCCACACCGGTGGGGATTAAAACTGAATTGAGTAAGGGCAGGATGTCAAACACGCCGATCGAGTTAAAAGGCAGCAGTTTTACCTTATCAGTGCTTCACTTACATGACGCACAACCCGAGGTGATTCTCCAGGCCCTTCAGGACAAAGTTTCTCAGGCTCCAGCCTTTCTGAAAAATGCACCGGTGGTGGTGAATGTTGCCGGCCTTGATGGTTCAGTAAACTGGAAGAAAATCCAGCAAGCCGTGGTTTCTTCGGGTTTACGTGTCGTAGGGATTAGTGGCTGTAAAGACGAAGCGTTGAAGAAAGAAATTGAACGCGCCGGCTTACCGCTTCTGACTGAAGGGAAAGAAAAAAATTCACGTACGAAGGCCGCGCCTGTTGAGGTTGCGCCCTCCGTCGAGCCAGTTGTTAACCCTGTCACAAAAACGCGTTTGATTGATACCCCGGTTCGTTCCGGTCAGCGCATTTATGCCCCAAACTGTGATTTGATTATCACCAATCACGTCAGTGCCGGTGCAGAACTTATCGCTGATGGTAATATTCATGTTTACGGCATGATGCGTGGCCGTGCTCTGGCGGGTGCCAGTGGCGATCGTGATGCACAAATATTCTGTACAAATCTTGCTGCTGAGTTGGTCTCAATAGCGGGTGAATACTGGCTGAGTGAGCAAATACCAGCCGATTATTATGGGAAAGCGGCGCGCCTGAGTCTGGCGAGTGGTGCTCTCTCCGTTCAACCTTTGAATTAAGCCCTTTTAACAAGGAATTCCTTTATGGCACGCATTATTGTTGTTACATCGGGTAAAGGGGGCGTCGGTAAGACCACGTCCAGCGCGGCCATCGCTACGGGTTTGGCCCAGAAGGGAAGAAAAACCGTCGTTATCGATTTTGATATTGGCCTGCGTAACCTGGATTTAATTATGGGCTGCGAGCGTCGCGTGGTTTATGACTTCGTGAACGTTATTCAAGGCGATGCCACATTAAACCAGGCATTAATCAGAGATAAACGCACTGAGCAGCTTTATATTCTGCCCGCTTCTCAGACCCGCGATAAAGACGCCCTTACCCGCGAAGGCGTGGCGAAGGTGCTTGAAGACCTGAAAAATATGGACTTCGAATTTATCGTTTGCGATTCCCCTGCGGGCATCGAAACTGGCGCGCTAATGGCGCTCTACTTTGCTGATGAAGCGGTTATCACCACTAACCCTGAAGTTTCCTCAGTACGCGACTCTGACCGTATTCTTGGGATTCTTTCTTCTAAATCGCGCCGTGCCGAAAACGGTGAAGCACCGATTAAAGAACACTTGTTGTTAACTCGCTACAACCCAGGCCGTGTAAACCGCGGTGACATGCTAAGCATGGAAGATGTGCTGGAAATCCTGCGCATTCCTCTGGTTGGCGTGATTCCTGAAGATCAATCTGTGCTGCGTGCTTCAAACCAGGGTGAGCCGGTCATTCTCGACCAGGAGGCTGACGCCGGTAAAGCGTATGCAGATACTGTTGAGCGCCTGCTTGGCGAAGATCGCCCTTTCCGCTTCATTGAAGAAGAGAAGAAAGGCTTCCTCAAACGCCTGTTCGGAGGATAAGTTATGGCATTACTAGACTTTTTTCTCTCACGGAAAAAGAACACCGCCAACATCGCAAAAGAACGCCTGCAAATCATTGTTGCAGAACGCCGCCGTGGTGATAGTGAACCGCACTATTTGCCGCAATTAAAACGCGATATTCTGGAAGTGATTTGCAAATATGTCAAAATCGATCCGGAGATGTTAACCGTCGTTCTCGATCAAAAAGATGATGATATTTCTGTTCTGGAACTTAACGTAACGTTACCAGAGACGCAGGAAGCAACAACAAAATCTGCGTAATGGTTGTTCGCATAATAACCCCCCTGGAATTATCGAGGGGGGTTATTTATTTTTACGCTAACACACTTCTTAATACAGACTATTCTTAAAGGTTAATTTCTCTATTCCATAATTACAGAAGCTAACACTGTAATTATTCCCAGTAAACTTTTAGTCAATATTAAAAATCAGCCAATAACGTTTTTAGCGATTCGCCCATAAGACGACCACGCCAGCCAACGATTAATTCTGGTTGCGTTGATTGCGTTTTTAATTTCCAGTGCCAGTTTAACAACTGATTAATTTGTCTACGCGACGCCAGTAATTCAGCACTTAAGCCGCTGGTTTCACTCACCTGCTGCACCAGAGCTTTAATCGCTTTGAAAACACGACGATAGCCCGGCATATCAACAAGATTGCTTAGCGGCTCAGGTAATTCATCGTCCGACAAAGCCTGCGCTTCTGTCACCATTGCCAGTAGAGCTTTACCGTGGAAACGAATTTCACTGCCGCTCAGGCCAAGATGTTCAAGCTCACCCAATGAACCCGGCATATAACGTGCGACCTGCCAGAGATGTTCTTCGCGCACCACGAAATTAACCGCCATATCGCGCTCACGCGCTTTACGCAGACGCCAGGACGCTAACTTCTTCAGGCAAGCCAGCTGACGCGTTCTAAGCTGCCAGGCATTGCCTATTTCACGCCACGCTTCTTCTGGGTCCAGAACATCCTGACGACGTGCAGCCATCAAATTGCACTCGTCCAGCGCAGCATCCATCCAACCCGCCGCTTTTGTCTCTTCCATCAATTTATGCGCGATAGGCAGCAAATAGAGCACGTCTGCGGCAGCGTATTCACACTGGCGTTCAGTGAGCGGGCGTGCAATCCAGTCGGTACGAGATTCGCTTTTATCCAGCGCAATTCCGGTAAACGATTCGACGATGGTCGCAAAACCGCACGAAAGCGGACGCCCACTGAAAGCAGCCAGAATCTGCGTATCAATAAACGGATCGGGCAACATACCAAAAGCATTAAGGAACACTTCCAGATCTTCGCTGCCAGCATGCAGGAATTTAATCACCGCGGTGTCTTGCAACAACGCTTTGAACGGCGACCAGTCTGTGATTGCTAGCGGGTCGATAAGCGAAACGGTTTCGCTATCGTAAAGCTGAATCAAGCCCAGTTGCGGGTAATAGGTGCGAGTGCGAACAAATTCGGTATCCAGCGCGACGGCTGGAAATTGACGAGCCGCTTCGCAAACGCGGACAAGGGCTTCGTCGGTAGTAATCATTTGGTAAGTCAAATTCAGTTCTCATAGGTTTGCGCCCATAAAAAACGCCGGCGAACCGGCGTTAGGGCGACTGACTCGGAGCTCAGGCGTTATTGTTGCCTTTACTGACCGATTCGTCACGTAGTTCTCGTCGTAATATTTTACCTACGTTCGATTTTGGTAGTTCTTCGCGGAACTCAACCAGCTTCGGCACTTTGTAACCGGTGAGGTGGCGGCGACAAAATACCACCAGCGCTTCTTCGGTCAACGACGCATCTTTCTTCACAACAAAGATTTTTACCGCTTCACCGGATGCGCCGCTCGGCACGCCAACAGCCGCGACTTCTAATACACCGCTGTGCTGCATAACCACATCTTCGATTTCGTTCGGATAGACGTTAAAACCGGAAACCAGAATCATATCTTTCTTGCGGTCGACGATGCGCATAAAGCCCTCTTCGTCCATCACCGCGATATCACCGGTGCGCAGCCAGCCATCTTGCAGAATTTCATCGGTCGCATCCGGGCGCTGCCAGTAACCCAGCATCACCTGTGGCCCTTTCACGCACAGCTCACCCGGTTCACCTGCAGGAACCTCTTCGCCTTCGTCATCAATCAGTTTCACTTCCGTGGATGGCACCGGCAAGCCAATGCTCCCGCTGTGGTAATCCATATCATGTGGATTGGCACTGACTAACGGTGCGCATTCAGTCAGGCCGTAGCCTTCAAGCAGGAAGCGCCCGGTGAGTTTTTCCCAGCGTTCCGCAACAGCATGCTGCACTGGCATTCCGCCACCCGCCGAAAGATGCAGGCTCGAGAAATCGAGCTGCTGGAATTCTTTATTATTGAGCAGCGCATTGAAGAGCGTGTTTACGCCCGTCATCGCGGTAAACGGATATTTCGCTAACTCTTTCACCAGGCCCGGGATATCACGCGGGTTAGTGATCAGCAGGTTCTGGCCACCAAGCTCAATAAACAGCAGACAGTTCATGGTCAGCGCGAAGATGTGATAGAGCGGTAATGCAGTGACCACCAGCTCTTTGCGTTCATACAGCAGCGGGCTATAGGCCGCTCTGACTTGTTCGAGGTTCGCCAGCATGTTGCGATGCGTCAGCATCGCCCCTTTTGCCACGCCAGTCGTACCGCCGGTATATTGCAAGAACGCGAGATCGGTATTAATAATCTCCGGCTTGATGTACTGCAGGCGATAGCCGTGTTGCAACGCGCTACGGAAGGAGATGGCATCCGGCAGATGGTATTTCGGCACCAGACGTTTGATGTATTTAACCACGAAGTTGACCAACGTCCCTTTCGCCGCAGAAAGCTGATCGCCCATGCGCGTCAAAATAACGTGCTTCACCTGGGTTTTATCAACGACTTTTTCCAGGGTATGCGCGAAGTTCGAAACAATCACAATCGCGCTGGCACCGCTGTCGTTGAGCTGATGCTCAAGCTCACGTGGTGTATACAGTGGGTTAACGTTCACCACCACCATTCCCGCACGCAAAATGCCAAACAACGCGACCGGATATTGCAATAAATTGGGCATCATTAACGCAACACGGTCGCCTTTTTGCAGGCCCAGACCCTGTTGCAAATAAGCAGCAAATGCGCGGCTCCGCTCTTCCAGTTTGCGGAACGTCATCACTTCGCCCATGTTCACGAACGCAGGCTGATCGGCGTAACGCGCCGTCGCTTGCTCAAACATATCTACCAGGGACTGATAACGGTCAGGATTTATCTCAGCCGCAACATCGGCTGGGTAGCGGTTAAGCCAAACCTTCTTCAAGGATCCACCTCTGAATTTATTATTCGTCGTCATCACAACCCCAATATAGAAACACGCCGTTAACATAATATTAACTCAGCGTACCAGTTTATTAATTAGACTGATTTAAGGTTGCGAAGCACATCACTAATTATTTTTATTCCATGACAAAATGAAGAGGCAGCGGACATGCCGCTGCCTCTTCATTTCGGTAAAACACGTTATTACTCAGTTACGATAGTCTGCACCTGCGCAGGGCCTGGATTATACCATCCGCCGCCCCACATACCACCGTGCCCATAGCGGCCTCGATAGGGATATGGCCCGCCCCAGAACCACGGGTCAATTGGTTGAGGTGGCATGACCACTTGCTGGGTGACACGCCAGCGTTTATAGCCGTTTACTTGCATCACCATAAATTTATACGGTGTTTCGCCTACTTTGCCTTCAACAGTGCCGGTAATTGGGCCGACCACTGTGACCAACTGCCCACGGAAATCGACCGGATCCAGGAAACCATTTACATCTGCGTAAATGCGCCCTTTCGATGGCTCACCCAATTGTGGACGAGCACCTTCGTCGAGGTTCACGGTCGCAATTTCCAGGCGCGTTATTCCTTTTCTGTTATCGATGTTGACCACTCGCCCGCCGAAACGCGCTTCCTGCCCGACGTAAAGCTGAGGTGCATTCATCACCCGCACTAAATCTTGTTGCGGTGTCGCACTCGTGCCTTTAATGGCATCGGGGACTGTGACACAACCGCTGAGCATCACGACGGCAGCCACTACAATTAAACGGGTAACAATCCTGACACGTAAACCAGACATATCCTTTCTCCTTAACGCCGTATCGGCCTCACGAGCGTTGTGAACTATTCTCTGCCTGGAAGTTTCTTCCATGTCACTTCGTTACGCAGATATACCGGTTCGGCATGTTCTACCGCCACCGTACAACCATCATTTAATGCCTGAATTGCCAGAGGCAACATATCTTCAGCCGCAGGAAGCGTCACTTCGCCATCACGGATGACCAGTTCACTTCCCTGCGCCATATCCGGCCAGGCTTGCCAACCTGTACCGACTGTAGCCCATTCCCCCTGAAGTTGTTTCAATCGCTCGGCAACCGCTTCAGGTTTTAAGACCGCTTCTGTTTCTTCACCGTGCCACACGCCGTTTTCATCGCGCTGGTATTCAGCCCAGTAGACTTCACCCATTCGCGCATCAATTGCGGCCAGTACACGGGTTGCACCTGTCATTCGCCAGGCACCTTGCGCCATGGTAGCCAGAGTCGAAATACCAATCATCGGTAATTCAGCACCCAGAGCCAGCCCTTGAGCAATGCCAATGCCAATGCGCACACCGGTAAAACTACCTGGGCCACGGCCATAAGCAAGCGCATTCAATGCGGTCAGACCAACGCCACCTTCATTGAGGATGTCACGCACCAGCGGAAGAATGCGTTGCGTGTGTTCGCGTGGGCAGAGTTCAAAATGGGCGCTAGACTTCCCTTCGTTATACAGGGCAACTGAACAAGCTTCTGTCGCAGTGTCGATGGCTAAAATTCGCATGGTATTGCCAACCTCTGGCGGGAAAATAGGGTCAAAAATCGGCGCACATCATACCATAGTCTGGCACAAATTACTGCTCCGGTCGGAACTTAAGGAACTCAACTGCCCGATTAATATCGCGTGTGCGCGGCGTCGCAGGCAGGCTGTTAAGGAATACGGCGCCGTACGGACGCATCACCAGTCGATTATCGCAAATCACCAGCACGCCCCGGTCATCAACATCGCGGATTAAGCGCCCCACGCCCTGTTTCAGGGTGATCACGGCATCCGGAAGTTGCACGTCATCAAACGGTTCCCCGCCACGCAAACGACAATCTTCCATACGCGCTTTGAGTAAGGGATCCTCCGGCGAGGTAAACGGCAGTTTATCGATTATCACTAATGAAAGTGCATCACCACGCACGTCCACCCCTTCCCAGAAACTACTGGTCGCCACCAACAGAGCATTTCCCGCATCGACAAATTGCTGCAACAACTGGCCTTTGCTGGTTTCACCTTGCAGTAAAACCGGCAAGGTCATCGTGGCGCGAAACTGTTCGGCCAAATCGCGCATCATGGCGTGGGAAGTACACAGCATAAAGCAGCGGCCATTGTTGGCTTCAATCAACGGCTTAAGCAATTTTGCCAGGTGCTTACCTGCGGCGGGTTGGTTGGGTGTCGGTAAGCCGCGCGGCACACACAGCAACGCCTGAGTGGCGTAATCAAACGGGCTGGCTAGCAGCAGAGTCTCTGCATTATCAATACCGAGACGGTCGGTAAAGTGGCTGAGTTTGTCGTTAACCGAAAGTGTTGCGGAAGTGAAAATCCAGGTGCCTGCTTTTTCACTAATCACTTCTTTGAATTTATCCGCAACGGATAGCGGCGTTAACGCCAGCGTGAAATTGCGCGAATTGCATTCATACCAGTAACTGTAGCCCGGCGTGTCGACTTCTTTCAGGCGTTTGATTCGCCCGCGTAAAATTACCGTCCGTTCGAAAGCAGCATCAAGCAAAGCGGAACGACCCAGCGACATTTTCGCCACGTCGTAACAAAGCTCAAGCGCATCATCGAGCAATAACAATGCGCGTTGGATAGACGGTTCGGCTAACAGTTCGCGCAGATTGCCGCGATAACCCGGGTCGCCGAGTTTTAGCCTGAAATCCTGAGTGCTTTGTGCCAGACGGTCGGCACTTTTCTGTAGTTGCTGGGCGTCACGGACTTCGGTGCGATAAGCAATTGAAATATCTTTGGCGATGTCGAGCAGTTGTCGGCTCGATACCGATTGCCCAAAATACTGGCTGGCGATATCCGGGATTTGATGCGCTTCATCGAAAATCATCACTTCCGCTTCGGGAATGAGTTCACCGAAACCGCCCTCTTTCACCACCATATCAGCCAAAAAGAGATGGTGATTGACCACGATGACGTCAGAGTCCATGGCTTTTTTACGCGCTTTTACTACAAAGCAGTCTTTATAAAGCGGGCAGTCTTGCCCCAGGCAGTTATCGTTGGTGCTGGTGACTAATGGCCAGACGTTAGAATCTTCCGCCACGCTGGTGCAGGTGCTGATATCACCATCTACGGTTTCAATCGCCCAACCGCGCAACTTAACGATCTCACTTAGCGTCTGGACCTGGAGATCACCGCCTGCCAACGCATTTTGCTCTAAACGCTCGAGACACAGATAGTTGGAACGCCCTTTGAGCAGAGCCAACCGTCCTTTGAAATCCAGTGCTTTGGCAACGGTGGGTAAATCACGCGAAAAAAGCTGATCCTGCAAAGCCTTTGAACCCGTTGAAATAATGACTTTTTTGCCTGAGCGCAGAGCCGGAGCAAGATACGCATAGGTTTTACCGGTCCCGGTACCCGCTTCTACCACCAGCTCACGCCCGGAAGCGATAGCTTTGGTGACGGCTTCTGCCATCTGGCGCTGCGGTTCACGCGGTTTAAAACCAGTTATCGCCGTGGCGAGTTGGCCGTCTGCTGCAAAATCGTCTGTCACAATACCCCCTGGGTTTATTGACAGTATTATGTCAGCCTGAGCGGTGTTAATCCAGCAAGCCGGTGGAAGCGCCCGGCGGATTGTGGCAGTCTGTTGCGCATTATGAATAAGCTGAAAAGGAAACAGTGATGAGTATTGTGCGTATAAAACCGGAAGCGCGTTGGTCTGATGCGGTCATCCATAACCACACCCTTTACTACACCGGCGTGCCAGAAAACCTGGATGCGGATGCTTACGAGCAAACCGCCAATACCCTGGCGCAAATCGACACGGTGCTTCTTGAGCAAGGCAGTGATAAAAGCAAAATCCTTGATGCCACTATTTTCCTGCCAGAAGGCAGTGATTTTGCAGCCATGAATAAAGCCTGGGACGAGTGGGTTGTCGCGGGTCATGCGCCGGTACGTTGTACCGTTCAGGCAAAATTGATGAACCCGCGTTACAAAGTAGAAATTAAGATTATCGCAGCAGTTTAAATTGGCGTGGGCTACTGCCCACGTCACTTATCGTCATCGTTCTCTTCATAATGATCGACGTATCTTTCTTCATCGTCGTCACTTTCGTTTTCTTCATCGCTTTCAGCGTCACCAACATCGTCATCTTCAAAGCGAACGGCAACCATTTCACCGGTGTGAGTGGCACGAATTTCTGCCGCGACAAGCGTAATAGCTTCCCCACTGCTCATTCCGTTGGCCATCAGTTCCTGAATTCTCTCGACTGCTTTCTGCTGCTGCTCATGGGATAATGAGGGTAATCCTGCAAACATTTTCGACTCCTGTTACATTGCCTGGGTTAATTATTTCACGCTGCTGTCGGGGTTTCCAGAGGGTTTCCTGGTCTGGCAGGGTTATCTGTCTATTTTCTAGTTGTGGTTTATGACGTTGCAAACTCTAACTTATCAAACTTTGCCGTGGCATCCGGATGCTGTTCAACAGACTTTCAAAGCGTTGGCACATCAACCCTGGGCCATGCTGTTGCATTCTGGCTTCGCTGACCATCCGCATAATCGTTTTGATATTCTGGCAGCGGATCCTGTCGCAACGTTGGTCACACGCGGGGCGGAAACCACAATTTGCAAAGCAGGTGCGCAGTCAGCGCATCATGGTTGTCCGCTAAAATTGTTACAGCACACGCTGGACAGTTTCGGTTATCAGCCCGCAACACACGCGGACTTGCCCTTTTTAGGGGGAGCGCTGGGTTTGTTCGGTTACGACCTCGGACGTCATTTTGAAAAATTGCCTGAATATGCGCAGGCTGAACTCACTACACCGGACATGGCGGTGGGTATTTATGACTGGGCACTTATTGCTGACCATCATTTAAAAATGCTCACGCTGGTTTGCTGGGGAGACAATTCAGCCCGACTCAACTGGCTTGAGTCTCAGGTTCCCGTCGCAAACATGCCGTTCCATCTGACCAGCGCATGGCAGTCCAATATGACCCGCGAGCAGTATGGACTTAAATTCCGTCAGGTACAGGAATATCTCAAAAGCGGCGACTGCTATCAGGTCAACCTCGCGCAACGTTTTCATGCCTGTTATGAAGGCGATGAGTGGCAAGCGTTCGAGCGCCTGAACGCGGCGAACCGAGCACCGTTCAGTGCCTTTATTCGTTTACCGGAAAGCGCCGTTTTGAGCCTGTCGCCAGAGCGGTTTATTCTGCTTGAAGATAAGATGATCCAGACGCGCCCGATAAAAGGCACGCTGCCGCGTCTTGAAGACCCTGTTGCCGATGCACAGCAGGCTGAAAAACTGGCAAATTCACCGAAAGATCGTGCTGAAAACCTGATGATTGTGGATTTGCTGCGCAATGATATTGGTCGCGTTGCCGTGCCCGGCAGCGTAAAAGTCCCGGAACTGTTTGTCGTCGAACCCTTCCCGGCGGTGCATCATCTGGTCAGCACGATCACCGCACAGTTGCCTGCGCATTTACAGGCGACAGATCTGCTGAGAGCGTGTTTCCCTGGCGGTTCGATTACCGGCGCGCCGAAAGTACGAGCGATGGAAGTGATTGAAGAACTGGAACCTCAGCGCCGCAACGCATGGTGTGGAAGCATTGGCTATCTGAGCTTCTGCGGCAATATGGACACCAGTATTACTATCCGAACGCTCACCGCTGAAGGGGGGAAATTATATTGCTCCGCAGGTGGCGGCATTGTGGCCGATAGTGTTGAATCTGCGGAATATCAGGAAACTTTTGATAAAGTTAATCGTATCTTGCCGCAACTAGAGAGTTGAAGTGATGTCTGGTTCGTCCCTGAGCATGAATGATTTTTTATCCCGTTTTCAGCTGCTGCAACCGCCTGTCACCCGCGTAAGCGGTAATAAACGCCAGGCCGCAGTGTTGATCCCTATCGTGCGTCGTCCACAGCCCGGGCTTTTGCTGACACAGCGCTCGGCGTTGATGCGCAAACATGCCGGGCAAGTTGCTTTCCCTGGCGGTGCGGTGGACGACACCGACGAGTCTTTGATTGCTGCGGCACTGCGCGAAGCCTGGGAAGAAGTCGCTATCTCGCCAGACAGCGTTGAAGTGATTGGCACACTCCCACCTGTGGATAGCGTCACGGGATTTCAGGTCACGCCCGTCGTGGGCATCATCCCTCCCAATTTGCCGTACCAAGCCAGTGAAGACGAAGTGGCCGCCGTGTTTGAAATGCCGTTAATGGAAGCATTAACTCTTGGGCGTTACCATCCGCTGGATATTCACCGCCGTGGAAATGCTCACCGCGTCTGGCTTTCCTGGTATCAACACTACTTTGTCTGGGGGATGACGGCCGGAATTATCCGTGAGTTAGCTTTACAGATAGGTGTGGAACCCTGATCACTCTTTAATCCTGCGAAACCAGCTATATTTAGCAGAGTGTCTCGTTGTGGTTTCATTCCCATATAGATGAAATGGGTAATGAATTGATGGATACCGCTGCCGCCGACCGCCCTGGAAACGCACTCTACAGGCCGGATTAGTCAAGCTACGGTTAACCATTAGTTTAATTCATGTGAATAGTTTACCACGGTGACCAATAAATTTTTAAACTAGCCAGCTGCGATTTTGCAGCAGCAAATTTTATTTAGCCGGTGTCCTGAAAGGAGTTTTAGCGTGATTAGCATATTCGACATGTTCAAGGTAGGCATTGGGCCATCCAGTTCCCATACCGTCGGTCCAATGAAGGCCGGTAAGTTGTTTGTCGATGACCTGGTCGAAAAAGAATTACTGGAAATGACGACCCGTATCAGTGTCGATGTTTACGGTTCTCTCTCTCTGACAGGCAAAGGGCACCATACCGATATTGCTATTATCATGGGTCTTGCAGGTAACGAACCTGCTACCGTTGATATCGACTCTATCCCGGCGTTTATTCGTGATGTTGAAACTCGTAACCGCTTGTGGCTTGCCCAGGGTCGTCATGAAGTCGATTTCCCGAAAGACTCCGGCATGTGTTTCCGCAATGACAACCTGTCTCTGCATGAAAACGGCATGACCATCCACGCCTTTAATGGCGAGCAAGAGATCTACAGAAAAACCTATTATTCCATCGGCGGCGGTTTTATCGTTGATGAAGAAAACTTCGGCAAAGATGCCGCTAACGAAATTGTCGTACCCTACTCATTCAATTCCGCCGAAGAGATGCTCAACCATTGTAAAGAGACAGGCATGTCCCTTTCTGGCGTGATTATGCAGAACGAGCTGGCTCTGCACAGCCGTAAAGAAATCGAAGAGTATTTTGCTAACGTCTGGCAAACCATGCGTGCCTGTATCGATCGCGGCGTGAATACCGAAGGCGTGCTGCCTGGCCCATTGCGTGTGCCGCGCCGCGCCTCCGCACTGCGTCGTATGCTGGTTTCCAGCGATAAACTGTCCCACGACCCGATGAACGTGATCGACTGGGTAAACATGTTTGCACTGGCGGTTAACGAAGAAAACGCTGCGGGCGGACGTGTTGTCACCGCCCCGACTAACGGCGCGTGCGGAATCGTTCCGGCTGTTCTGGCTTACTATGACCACTTTATCGAGTCGGTAAGCCCGGATACCTATATTCGTTACTTCCTCGCCTCCGGTGCGATTGGCGCGCTTTATAAAATGAATGCGTCAATTTCGGGTGCTGAAGTGGGCTGCCAGGGTGAAGTCGGCGTGGCCTGTTCTATGGCTGCCGCAGGGCTTGCTGAGATTCTCGGCGCGAGTCCGGAGCAAGTTTGTGTTGCAGCGGAAATCGGCATGGAACACAACCTTGGCTTGACCTGTGACCCGGTCGCAGGTCAGGTTCAGGTGCCATGTATCGAACGTAACGCCATCGCGTCGGTTAAAGCGATTAACGCCACCCGTATGGCAATGCGCCGCACCAGCGAGCCACGTGTTTCTCTCGATAAAGTGATTGAAACCATGTACGAAACTGGCAAAGACATGAACTCCAAATACCGTGAAACGTCACGTGGCGGCCTGGCCATCAAGGTTCAGTGTGACTAACCGTCCCGTGTGACTCATCCCCTTCCGGCCCTCTGCAAAGAGGGCCGTTTTTATATCTACCACGGGTAATTCTGGCACTGCTGACGAAGCGCTAATAAAAACTGGCGCGCTGTTGCCGTCAAATCAGATTTCTGTGACCAGATGACGCAATATTGCGCCGACGGAAGCGTGGTGATTGGCAACACGGTTAGCCGGTCCTGCAAAAATAGCGGCGTGCTCATCGCTCTGGCGACAATCGTCAGATAATCCGAGTGCAACACCATATTCAGCCCGCAAATCACTGAATCCGTGCGAATCGGTGCTTCATGCATCTGACCATAAAATTCGTTCAGCTCATCCTGGAGCTGTTGGTAATAGCCAATATTGGCTTCCGGCAATAACCATTTCGCCCTTCTCAATTGTGCAAGTGAAGTGGCATCGGCCAGCGGATGATCCCGCCTTGCAATCACACAAAATGGCGCGCTAAAAAGCGGTTCGACCATCACATCTTCAGGCACTTTAGCCGGATTAATGGTGCCTATCGCTAAATCCAGTTCCCCCTGTTGCAACAGAGGAAGTAAGGTCGCCAGTTGCCCTTCTTTGATATGCAAACTGGCCTGCGGTAAACGCGATTTAAAACTGTCTGCCACCGCGGGAAACACACTTAGCGCGATCAGTGAAGAAAAACCAATATTCAACTTGCCCTGGGAAAAGTGGTTAATTTGCTCCACTTCTTCTGCGGCACGTTGCAACTCCTCCAGAATCCACTCAGCACGACGGGCAAATGCCTCTCCCGCTTCCGTTAAGGTGATGCCTTCGTTACCGCGTAAAAAAAGTTGTGCGGATAAAACTTGCTCCAGCTCTCGTAACGTGCGGCTTACTGCGGGCTGAGACTGCCCCATGACCCTCGCTGCTCCGCGAATGCTGCGGCTGCGTACTACCTGCCTGAAGACATGTAGCTGCTGCATTTTCGGTAAATATTTCATCGCACCCCCTATCAACAAAAAGCATCACCCCAAACAAAATTGCATCTTTTGCCGGGTTACCCGCACTGCTTATATAGATATCAACGTTTGTTGTCTGAACCGGGGCAACTCGCCCACTGGGACGGAATTCCGCATAAGGGTCCGCATAATGAAAAAGAATCACTCCTTGATGATTTTCCTGTTATTTCTGGGCTATGTCATTGTCTATATAGATAAAACGGTGATGGGCTTCGCATTATTGCCCATCGAAAAAGAGTTTGGTGTTTCAACTCAACAACTGGGTTACATCACTGGCATTTTCTTTCTGTCTTATTCGCTGTTTCAAATTCCCGCAGGCTGGCTGAATGACCGCATCGGTTTTCGTACCATGCTGGTTGCTTCACTTTGCCTGCTCGGCGGGTTTGCCTTGTGCTTTGGTGTGTTGGGATTAAGTTTTGGCATGTTGATTGTGTTCCGCTTTCTCTCCGGGATTGGCCATTCAGGCTATCCGTGCTCCTGCGCCAAAGCCGTCGTGACTAATTTCAGCATTGAGAAAAGGACTTTTGCGCAGTCAATTCTGCTGTCATCGGCAGGACTTGCGATGACAATCGGCCCGATGGTGGCAGTCAGTGCCTTGACGCACATCGGCTGGCGAGGTTCGTTCGCGGGTTTAGGTTTGCTGGCGTGCGCCGTCGCGATTGTTATTTTTATGCTGGTACAAAAACCGCCTGTTGCAGCCAAAACAGCATCTACCGTCAGTTATCGCACGCTGCTCAAAAACCCAACCGTAGTTTTGCTGTTTGTCTCTATTTTCTGCATCAATATTCCAAGCTATGGCCTGATGGCGTGGCTGCCTAAGTTTTTAGTCCAGCAACGCCATATGCCACTTGAAACCTCTGGTCTGGTTATTGCGGCAGGTGGTTTAGGTATTTGGATTTCCTCCCTGGGAACCGGTTGGTTGGTCGGCAAGTATTTCCAGGGTCGCGAACCGTTGGTGATTGTTGCCTGCGCCATTGCCAGCGCACTGTGCATCTTCACGATTTACCACATGGCTTCCCCGATAGCGGCCAGCGTGTTCCTGTTTTTAGGTCAGGTCTTTTTAATGGGCAGCTTTGTTACCGCTTTCACCCTGCCAATGAAACGGCTGCCGGTTGAAACCATGGGAGCGGCGATTGGCCTGATTAACACGGGCGGTACGCTGGGCGGATTCGTCTCACCGATTGTGATGGGTTATCTGATTGGCATCAGCCAGGACTACTACACCACCTTTATCTTCTTATCTTTGTCGATGATTTGTGCCGCACTTGCCGTCATACCGCTGATGGCAAAGAAAACCGCGCTAAACACAGTGACCGAATAACGGAGCCATTATGACTTTCAATATTGATATTCTGACCGAAGAAGTTGCCCATGATGTGTCTCGCTGGCGCCAGCATATTCATGCGAATCCTGATCTGTCTTTCCAGGAAAAGGCCACCGCAGATTACATTGCCGCTGAGCTTGCAAGCTTTGGTCCTCTTGAATTACGCCGCTTAACCCCTAACAGCGTGGTCGCCGAATTACGCGGAAAACATCCTGGCCCGGTGTGGGCGCTACGGGCCGATATTGACGCGCTTCCTCTTCAGGAAGAGAGCGGGGAAACCTTCTCCTCGTGCAAGCCTGGCGTGATGCACGCCTGTGGACATGACGCGCATAGCGCCATGTTAATGGGAGCGGCAAAAGTGCTTTGCCATTTCCAGGACCAGCTCAAAGGATCGGTGCGCTTTATTTTTCAGCATGCCGAAGAAGTGCCGCCGGGTGGCGCGCAGGAACTGGTGAATCTGGGCGTATTAGAAAATGTGGAATACATTTTCGGTCTGCATGTCATGCCCGATAAACTCACGCAAACCCTGTCATTGAAAGAAGGCGTATTCAGCGCGTCGAGTGATAATTTCGATATTGTTATCACCGGGAAAGGCGGGCACGGCTCAATGCCCCATTTGTGCGTTGACCCGATTGTTATCGGGGCCGAAATCGTCAGCGCTTTGCAGCAAATCGTCGCACGCAAACTGGACCCGCTGCACGCGCCAGTTCTAACCATCGCCACCTTCCAGTCGGGCGAAAGTTACAACGTTATCCCCAATAGTGCCCGCCTTTCAGGCACGTTGCGTACGCACAATCAGCAGGTTCGTGAGTTAGTTCCTCAGCTGATGCAGCAAGTGATTGCCGGAATCGTTGCCGCTCATGGCGCCAGCTTTGAAATTGAGTGGCAATCGGGTTATGCGGTCGGTAATAACCATCCCCAGGCATGTGAAATTGCGCGCAACGTGATTCAACAACATTTCCCGGAACAGACGCTGCAAACGGTGACAACGCCGCTATTTGGCAGCGAAGATTTCTCGTCTTATCAGCAACATGTTCCCGGCTGTTTTATTTTTGTAGGATGCCGAAACCCGGAAAAAGGTGCCGTGTGGAATGTCCATAATCCTCATTTCCTGTTAGATGAAGATGCGATGAAAGTGGGCGTTAAAACGCATCTCAGTCTGATTAGCCCGCTTATCGTGAGTTAATGTACCGGGCAACACGTATTAATCGGTGCTGCCCGGTCACGATAAAGCATGATTTTCACAACGTAAGTCTAATCCCCCACTACACTTTGTATGTTCTGCGTGCCGATTTCGGTCGCGGTTACATACAAGGTGCAAACAGAATGCAGACGGCTCAACGCATTTTAAGAGGTTATCGCCGCAGGCGTTTAATTGTCTGTGTTGCGTTAGCTGTTCTGGCACTCTTCCTGACTCTCAGCGCCCGCTACGTTTCCGAACGCAACGTAAATGAACAGCGGAGGCAGGCGTTTAATCAACGTGTCATTAGCACGCTGGAAAGTATTCTTGTCCCACTCGAGCAGGCTAATAAGGATGTCATGCCGTTAGTGGGAATGTCCTGCCAGGTCGCGCAGTTAAAAATGAGCGAGCATGCCGCGCGCTTGCAAACGGTGCGATCTATCGGACTGATTAAGGACGACATTCTTTATTGCTCAAGCATTTTTGGTGCACGGGCCGTGCCGGTTCACCTGCTGCAACCCCGACTTCCTTCCGCGCAGCCGCTGTTATTTCTTACAGTCGACCATTCATTATTGAAAGGAACGCCGATTTTATTATCCTGGATCCCGCTGGCAAACAGTCGCCACGATGGTGTGATGCAGATAATCAATATTGAGTTGCTGACCGGATTAATTCTTGAACCTGAGCGCCCGTGGGTATCACGCGCAATACTGAATGTTTCAGATTCGCATCTTGAATATGGCAAAGGATTATTGCAGAGAATTAGCGTGGATGAAGGACAGGTTAGCCATGAAATGGCTTCTGAAAAATTCGCGTTTTCCGTCACCACTATTGGCCCCGCAGCAGGCGCTATGGCATTAGGCAACTTGCCGACACAACTCCCACTGGCGCTGATCCTCAGTATGCTAATCGGTTACATCGCCTGGCTTGCGACAGCCAATCGCATGAGTTTTTCATGGGAAATTAATGTTGGATTGGCCTCACATGAATTTGAGGTATTTTGTCAGCCACTAATGAGCGCACGTAATTTGCAGTGTGTCGGGGTAGAGCTGCTGCTGCGATGGCATAATCCGCGTCAGGGATGGATCTCGCCAGATGTCTTTATTCCCCTTGCTGAACAGCAAAATTTAATCGCCCCGTTGACCCGTTTTGTCCTTGAGGAAACGATTCGTCAAATCGATATTTTCCCCAAATCACGTGACTTCCACATTGGTATTAACGTCGCCGCCAGCCATTTTCATGAAGGTGAAATTATCAACGATCTTCGCCGCCATTGGTTTCCGTCTCAACCCATTCAAAAGCTGACATTAGAGTTAACCGAGCGCGACGCTTTACCGGATGTCGATCACCGCGTAGTCCGTGACTTGCACAGGATGGGGGTGGATTTAGCCATTGATGATTTCGGCACCGGGCAGAGTTCCCTCGCGTATCTGGAAACGCTAAATCCTAATGTGCTGAAAATTGATAAGTCGTTTACGGCGGCGATTGGCACAGATGCGGTTAACTCAACGGTCACTGACATCATCATCGCGCTGGCACAACGACTGGGAATTGATTTGGTGGCGGAGGGAGTTGAAACGCAGCAGCAGGCAGAATATCTGCGCCGCCGCGGCGTGAATGTTTTACAGGGTTATTTATTTGCGCGACCAATGCCATTGAGCGAGTTTCCGCGTTGGCTGAGGGGGAATAACACTCCCCCTCCGCGACGTAAGGGACACCCGGTGCCGATTATCCCGCTACGCTAAATCACTCTTCTTCGTCTTCATGTTCAGAGCGTTCTTTTTCCACGCGGACCAGATCCACACGGTAATCATTGGCTTCAACTATCTGGATTCGAAGCGGAGCAATTTCAATGATGTCGCCCACTTTCGGGATTTGACCATTTACCGCAATAACAAGTCCCGCAATCGATGCGATATTTTCGTCATCGTCAACCAGGGTATTGATATCCAGGTGCTGCTGAATCGCATGCAGGTCAGTTGAACCTTTCACCAGCCAACCGTCGCCATCGCGGACGATTTCTGGCGTTTCGTCAGCATCAGGGAACTCACCGGCAATCGCTTCAAGAACATCCAGCGGCGTGACCAGCCCCTGCACCACACCAAACTCGTTGTTCACAATCACGAAGCTGCCGCGAGCACGACGCAACACACCTAACAGATTGATAGGGTCAAGCGTTTCAGGTACCACAATCGCTGGTGATTGTGCCGCAATGGCGGCCACATCACCGTTATTTTCCAGCGCCACCAGCAACTCTTTAGCACGCACGATACCGATGATTTCATCAAGTTCGCCTCGGCAAACCGGGAACAAACTGTGTGGTGATTCCAGTAATTGCTCACGGATTTCAGCCTTCGATTTATCGGCATCAACCCAGGAGATCTCACCGCGTGGCGTCATGATGCTGCGCAGCGAACGAGAAGCCAGCGTCAGCACGCCGTTAATCATATAACGTTCTTCTTCAGCAAAAGATTCTGCTTCAATTGGCGTGATCGTCTTGTGGTCTTCATTTTGATTTTGCGGACGCGCCTGCCGTTTGCCGTTCATCAGGCGCAAAATCGCATCAGCCGTACGAGCGCGCAGCGGCACATTCGACTGATGGCGGATAAAGTTGCGACGCGCAATCTGGTTAAAGAACTCGATGATTATCGAGAAACCAATCGCAGCGTACAAATAGCCCTTAGGAATATGGAAACCGAAGCCTTCTGCTACCAGACTCAGACCAATCATCAATAAGAAGCTCAGGCACAGCACCACTACCGTCGGGTGTTGGTTAACAAAGTTCGTTAACGGTTTCGATGCCAACAGCATCACACCCATTGCGATAACCACCGCCGCCATCATCACTGGCAGATGGTTGACCATTCCCACCGCGGTAATGACCGCATCCAGTGAGAACACCGCATCCAATACCACAATCTGCAATACCACGACCCAGAAACTGGCGTAGCCCTTACCGTGCCCGTCATCGTGCTGGCGATTTTCCAGCCTTTCGTGCAGCTCTGTTGTCGCTTTAAACAGCAAGAACAGGCCACCAAAGAGCATGATGAGGTCGCGACCGGAGAAGGTCAGATTTGCAACGGTAAACAGCGGCTGCGTGAGCGTCACCATCCATGAGATTAAGGACAGCAAACCAAGTCGCATTATCAAAGCAAGGGATAAACCAATAAGTCTGGCTTTATCACGTTGTTTTGGCGGCAGTTTATCCGCGAGGATGGCAATGAATACCAGGTTATCAATACCCAGCACGATTTCCAGCACAATCAGCGTCAGTAAACCCACCCAAATCTGGGGATCCATTAAGAGTTCCATGACAAGCTCCTGCTTTGGGAATAACTAAGCAGCATCACGCTTAACGCGGACGCAGAGAGTAGTGTTGAGATGTTTATAAGGCGTGAAACGCCATTGTGATGGGCTGAACATTCAGACCTGAGATTGAAAAGACGTCGGTGACGGTCCATACGGTGGGCTACTGCCCTTTACTCCTTAGTAATTAAACGAGAAGCAAACAATATCAGAGCAAAATACCCTTTTGCAAAGATTTACCTGATTTTGCAATTTTTCTGTCATTGACCTCGTTCATTATTTATCCGGCGAATCATTAAGTTGTTAGCAAAGCTAAATTACGGATCTTCATCACATAAAATATTTTTTTCACTGACTAAAATAAATCCGTCTTAAGTTACACATCTTTACTCATACCGTTATCTGAATCGATTCGCTTGAGAAACGG
>Ga0160439_1000433_pt1 | contig 20276 bp, 23 predicted proteins | sample HID1975M_E0MG_FD_108201 | JGI IMG/M metagenome (GOLD analysis project Ga0160439, IMG submission 108201) | Enriched soil microbial communities from UW Madison campus, WI, USA - HID1975M_E0 MG | ecosystem: Environmental > Terrestrial > Soil > Unclassified | place: USA: Madison, Wisconsin... | reverse complement strand
GCGATCGCCTCCCACACCTGCTCGGGGGTGCCGGGCACCTCGACGGTGAACTCGAGGCGGTACGGGACGTCGGGGGTCATGACTCCTCCTGCGGGACGGGATGGGCGGCGACGACGAGGCGATACGGCTGCCCGTCGTCGTGGTGGTAGCGGGCAGCCAGCTCGAGGACTGCCGCGGTGAGGTCGTCGGCGAACGCGGCGCGGTCGGCGGCCGAGCGGAACCCGATCTGCGTGTCGATGGCGAGGGTCGGCAGACGGCGACCGGCTCCGCCCCGTCGTGCGAGAGCGCCGACCTCCCGCACCACGCGGCCGGCGAGCGCGACGAGGTAGCCGGCGGAGAGCCGGTCGGCGCTCGCTCCCGGGTCCGCGGCCGACACGCTGACCGCGGCCGGGGACACGACGTACGACGACGCCCTCGCCTGCAGGACGCGCTCGGTGAGCCCGCCGTGCCGGCGCTCCTCGGCGAGCTCCACCAGGCCGTGCGCCTCGAGCGCCTTGAGGTGGTAGTTGACCTTCTGGCGCGTGATGCCGACCCGCGCCGCGAGCCCGGCGGCGGAGGCCGGTGTGGCCAGCTCCGCGAGCAGCCGGGCCCGGACGGGGTCCAGCGCCACGGTCGCGGCCGCGGCGTCCTCGATGACCTCGATGTCCTGCATGGGGTCCAGCGTCGCCTTGACAAACAATCTTGTCAAGGGGCCCGAGTCTCCGATCGTGGTCGACCTCGCCGCCGCGCGTCTACGGTCTGTCCATGACGGTGTGGGGCGACGAGAGGGCGGCGTACGCGGCAGCCGCGGAATGGTTCGTCGCGACGGTTCCGGCCGCTGCCGGGCGATGGGGCGAGCACGGGCTCGGCGAGTGGGACGTGCGGGCGCTCGTCGGGCACACGACGCGGTCGTTCGTGACCGTCGAGGAGTATCTGGCGCGCCCGGCCGCCTCGGTCGAGGTCGCGGCTTCCGTCGACTACTACCTCGCGACGAGCGTGCTCGCGGCCGGTCCCGGTGTCGCGGACCGCGGCCGCGCCGCGGGGGAGGCCCTGGGCGCGGACCCCGTCGCCGCGGTGGCCGCCCTGGCCGACCGCGTCCTGCCTCTCGTCGCTGCCTGCGACGGGTCCGAGCTCGTCACGACGATCGTCGGCGGCATGCGACTCGTCGACTACCTCCCGACCCGCACCTTCGAGCTCGTCGTGCACACGCTCGACCTACGCGTCGCGCTGGAGCTCGACGGGGAGCCGCCGCAGGCCGCGGCGCGGGCCGCGCTGCGGCTCGCGGCCGACGTCGCGGTGGCCCGAGAGCGGTCGGGCACGGCGCTGCTCGCCCTGACGGGTCGACGAGGGCTACCGGAGTCGTTCAGCGTGCTGTGACTGCGGACGCGAAGCCGGTGGAGGGCGTCGGTCAGGTCGCGTTCCGCACGGCGTGACGCACGAAGACGACGCCACCGGCGAACCGCCGATGGTCCAGCAGCTCGAGGTCGAGCCGGACGCCCCGCGGCAGTGCCGGCTTGCCCCCGCCGACGATCGCGGGGCCCAGCAGCAGCACGCACTCGTCGACCAGCCCGTGCCGGAACGCCTCGGCGCCCAGCGTCGTACCGCCGATGCTCAGGTCCGCGGCGGACTCGTCCTTGAGCCGGCGGACCGCCTCGGGGTCGAAGGTCCGCTCGATTCTGGTCCGCGCCGTCGTGACCTCGTCGAGCGTCGACGAGTAGACGACCTTGTCCGCGTCGCGCCAGATCCGCGCGTACTCGCGCACGACCTCGGGTTCGTCGTCCAGCCAGTCGTCGTCCTCCCAGACGCGCATCGTCTCGTACATGCGCCGGCCGTACAGCGAGGTGCCGATGCCGCGCTCGTGCTCGTTCCAGAACGCGTGCACCTCCTCGTCGGGCGCCGACCAGTCGAACGCGCCGCTCTCGTCCTCGACATACCCGTCGAGTGACGTGTTCGCGGCGTAGATCAGCTTGCCCATGGGTGCCTCCGGTAGGACGGGCCTCCAGGGTGGCAGCGAGACGGCGGCATCGGCAACGGTCCGTCAGACGCGGAGCGGCGTCCGCGCTGATGTCAGGGCGGACCTGCTTGACTCATGGCGTGAGTGACCCGTATCCGACGCCCGACGTGCGCACGTGGGACTCCCGTGCCGATGCCGGGACCGTTCGCGCCTGGATGGAGCGGGTCCGCGTCGAGCAGGGCGGTCGCGCGTACCGAGCGTTGCACATCCTGTGGGACGAGGACGCCGGCCCGGTGCTGCGTGAGTACGTCGACGACCCCGACCCGATGGTCGCCCTGCTCGCAATCCGGGCGCTCGGCGGCTGTGGGTCGGCGGCGGACGGCCCACGGCTGCTCGCGCTCGCCCGTGCAGCGAGGACGCCCGAGCTGCTGGACACGCTGCTCGACACCCTGACCGAGCTCGACGTCGTCGAGGTCGTCCCCCTCCTGCACGAGCTGCTCGACGGCTGGCACGTCGGCTCCTCCTCCGAAGCATCCGTGCTGAAGCGGCTCGTCTGGCTCCGTGACCCGTCCGTGGCTGACCGGCTGCTGGACCTTGTCCGCGGCGACACGCCACGCTTCGTCGACCTCGACCCGATTGCGGGCATCCTCGAGCTCGGCACCGACGCGCACCGCGGCGAGCTCGTGGACATTGCCGTCGACGCTGCGCGCCGCGTCGTCGCCACCGACGAGCGACCGCCGGTCGCGTGGTTCGACAGCGACCGCGACCACCAGCGCTGGCTGGGGTTCTGCAGCGCCGCGTCCGCAGTCGGCGCGCCGGAGCTGGCGGACGCGTACCGACGCGTCGACGCGTCCCCGGAGGCCCAGGACCGCGGCCTCGTCCTGACGCCGTCGCAGACCCAGCAGCAGCGTGTCGCGACGCGCGCCGATCGCGTCGTGCCGAGCGTGTGGCTGCGCCCGTCGAGCGGCCCGGCGCAGGACCTCTGGCCGCCGCCGAAGTTCCTCGGCCAGCCGGACTGGCGCGACGAGCCGGCGTGGCCGCTGTCGCCGTCCGGTGACCCGATGATGTTCTACGGTCAGCTCCCGCTGCCCGACGCCCGCACGGCCTACATCTTCCTGGCCCGGGACGGCGACCAGGAGTGGGAGCCGCTGGGCGGCGACAACGCGGTCGTGGTGCAGCCCGGCAACCTCTGTGACGCGCCGACCGTCGCGCTGAGTCACGGCCCGCAGGAGCAGACCTGGTCGCCCCCCTCGGGGTTCCGGTCCCGGACGCGCCTGTTGCCGCACCCCGAGCGCTTCGTCGACCTCGTGCCCGCTCTGGACCCGGTCACATGGGAGTCGCTCGACGAGTCCGCGTGGAGGTGGACGACGCCAGCACGTGGGACAAGCTCGGCGGGACGCCGCGCTGGTTGCGGGGCGACGAGTCGCCGCCCGGCGACGGCTGGGCGTTCGTCGCCCAGTTCGGCGCCGAGAGCCTGGCGAGCGAGCGCGGCGACGGAGCCATCTGCTACCTGTGGCAGCACGCCGACGGTCGGGCGGCTTTCGGCTGGCAGTGCCACTGAGCGCTCGGTTGCGCGATGCTCAGGCGAAGGCGAACGCCGGCGGGAAGACGAGCACGACGACTGCGGCCCACGCCGCGTAGACCGGCAGGTAGCGGGTCTGCCAGCGCTCGACGGCGTCGAACGTGCCGCCCTTGCGCAGGAAGCGCCACAGCAGCCACCCCGTCCCGACGAGGTGCACGAGCAGCACGGCGTCGAGTCCGAGCGCCGCCGTCTTGTTGGCGGTCCAGCCGGCGTCGGCGATCCGGGTGACCATCGCGACGAGCGCGACGACGTTGACCGCGAACGCCGTCACGACGAGGGCGAGCTGCAGCCAGTCGAACGCGGTCCCGGGCGCCAGCGGGTCGCGGGCGCTGATCGAGTACAGGAGCAGGCCCAGCACCAGCAGCAGGATCGCGTCCATGAGGATCAGCAGCGTGCGGTCGACGGCGTCGAGCTGACCGCCGGTGAGCAGGGCGACGAGGACGGCGACGAGCAGCAGGAGCGTCAACGGCGTGAACACGCGCGTCAGGACGGGAGCGATGTTCTCGACCACGGCCTGCTTCGCCTCCACCAGCCACGCGGTGACGAAGAACGCGCCGGGCACCGCGAAGGGCATGAGCCACCCGGAGACGAACGGCTGGACGTCGACGTCGACGACGCCGAAGGTCGCGAACAGCAACGCGACGAGCACGCCGCCACCCATCGCGATCAGCGCGAAGTAGACGACCAGCTCGCCCGTGAACCGCACGAAGTCCATGCGGCGGGCGTGGTCGCGCCACAGGCCGCCGGCATAGGCGACGCCGAGCAGCAGCCACAGCAGCACGGGCAGGTGGACGGCGACGAGGACGAGGGTCGTCGCGACGTCGTCGTCGGGAGAGCCGACGAACGGGTACAGGTTGACGGTCACCGCGAGCACCGCCGCGAGGCCGACGAGTGCGCCGACGACCCGGCCGGGCAGCCGCCGCGACCACGCGAAGTACGCCGCGAGGAACGGCAGCACCGCGAAGCCGACGTTCAGCGCGAAGCCCTCGTCGTCGCCGAAGGCGAGCAGCGCCTTGACCGCCCCGCCGGCGCAGAGCGCCAGGGCGATCAGGACGCCGAGGTCGCGCCAGCGCCGGGCCGCGTCCGATGGCACGTCCGGCACGAGCACGAGCTGCTTCCACAGCCGCTCGGAGTGCTCGCGGGCGAACTCGCGCGAGACGTCGTCCAGGTTGCCCATGCGCCGCACGGCCACCAGGAACGCCTCGTCGTCGTCGAGGCCGCCGGCCCGCAGGTCGTCGACCCGGCCGCGCAGGTTGTCCTCGAGCTCCGCGGCGTCGTCGGGCGTGATGGCCGGGCGCCGCAGCACCCAGGTGCGCCACCGGTCGATCTGCTCCTCGAGACCCGCGTGCACCTCGCTCACGCCCAGGCCTCCGTCGTCCCCGGGCTCTGCAGGTTGCTCCAGACCTGCCGCAGCGCGTCGGCGACGACGTCCCACTGCGCCTGCCGGTCCGCGAGCGCCTCGCGCCCGGTCGCCGTCAGCGTGTAGTGCTTGCGCTTGCGACCCGACTCCGCGTCCCACCGGGCCGACACCCAGCCGTTGCGCTCGAGCCGGTGCAGCAGCGGGTAGAGCATGCCGTCGGTCCACTGCAGGCGGCCGTCGGACAGCTCGCCGACCCGCTTGAGGATGGCGTACCCGTGCAGGTCGCCGTCGGCGAGGATGCCCAGGACGAGCGGTGTCGCGGCTGCCGCGACGAGGTCTTTCTCGATGTGCACGCGTGCCCCCGATGCCTCGAAGTGCTAGGGATATGAACCCTAGCACCGCAAGGTATCGGGAGCGCCTCGCGTCAGGAGCAGGTCAGGGTCGGCGTGCCGGCCGTGCCCGTGCCGATGAACCCGAAGCTCGTCGTGCCGCCCGCGGCGACGGCACCGTTGTAGGGCGCGTTCGTCACCGTCGTCGTCGATCCGGACGTCGTCGCGACGCCGTTCCACAGGCTCCCGACGCTCAGGCCGGACGCCGTGACCTTCCATCCGGTGAGTGCGGACGCCCCCGCCTTCACCGTCACCTCGCCCTGGTAGCCGCCGGGCCACGAGCTCAGCGCGCGGAACGTCGCGGTGCACGCGGCGGTTCCGCCCGTCGGAGTCGGAGTCGGAGTCGGAGTCGCAGTCGGAGTCGGCGTGGGCGTAGCCGTCGGGGTGGGCGTCGGCGTCACGGTGGGCGTCGGTGTGGACGTCGGGGTGGGGGTGACGGTCGGCGTGGGGGACGCCGTCGGTGTGGCTGTCGGCGTGGGCGTCGTCGTCCCGCCCGACGTCGTGTACGAGACGACCGTCCGCGGCGCGGAGCACTTGCCGCCGCAGCTCGCGGGCAGCGAGAAGGAGTATTCGCGACCGCCGAAGAGGTAGGCGCCGGTGACGTCCTTGACCCGGATCCGGTAGTCGGTCCCGCCGGTCGTCGTCGGCTGCACCAGGTACGACTGCCCCATGTCCGTGTTCATCGGGGTCGTGACCCACGCGCCGTTGGAGTAGTGCTCTACGCCGTGGATGCCGTTGGGCAGGTGGTTGATCGACACCCCGCCCCACCACCGCTCGGAGCCCTGGATGAAGCCGATCTGGATGTCGCCGGTGTAGCCGGGCGCCGGGATGTACTGCCAGGAGACGTGGCGGTTGCCCCAGTGGGCCGGCTCGAGGTCGCCGACGGCGGCCCCGTTCTTCACGAACTTGTTGATCGACTGGTGGGCGAGGTCGATGTGGTACGGGTCGTCGCGGCACCACGCGTTGGGGTCGCCGCAGCTGTCGGCGACGAGCATGTCGAGCGTCGCGCCGTTGTACTTGTCCGAGACCCAGGACCCGTTGCGGCAGAACGCCTGCCCGGCGGCACCGTCGTTGATCCCGGTGCAGTAGTCGCCGATCGACACCCGCACCCAGCGGCCGCAGTTCAGACCGTTGTCCCACGTGCCGACCTTGGGATCGTTCGCGGCCATGGGGCGCGAGTACATCGCGTAGTCGCCCGGCGTGTTGAAGACGTTCAGCGCGATCCAGTTCTGCGTCTCGAGCTGGTCCTGCGGGAGCCCGCACCCCCCGTACGGCGAGCCGAGGTTGTCGAACCAGGTGGCGTTGCCGGTCACCGGCGTCGTCTCTCCGCCTGACGGCGCGGCCTGGGCCGTCGCGTGCACGCCGACGATCGCGGCGCCCGCCAGCAGCACGGCGAGCACACGGCTCCATCGACGGACGTTCCCTGGCACGGACATGACGATTCCTCCCGGTGGACGGCGCTCGGACGTACTGTGCCGGGGTTCGTGCCGAGGGGGAGGCGTGCGAATCGTTTACGCAGGTCAACGAGTTGACGGAGGGCCTTCCAGAACGCCTTCCGCGCGGACCTTCGTCGCGGCACCGTACTCGACCCGGACGCGGTAGCGGGTCCCGGGTGCGAGGACGAAGAACGGCCCGAGCGGGATGACGACGTCCAGCGACTCGCCGGGGGCCAACGACACGGGCGGCCCGACGAGGGGTGTCGACCAGGTCGGGACCGGGACCCGCTCGGCGTCGGACCCTGACTCGTCCGCGACGTCGAGCGTGAGGAGCCCGAACGAGACGAGCTGTGCGGCGCGGTACGCCTCGAGCGAGAGCGCCCAGCCCAGCTCGTCGGCCGGGCGACCGAGGTCCGGGTCCGGGAGGTCGACGTGTTCGTCGCAGGTGTTCACAACGCGCAGGAGGACCGGGGCCTCACCGGCCGGCTCGGTGACGGGCGAGATCGTCGCATCGAGCCCGCTCATCCCGGGTTGACCAGGTAGAGCCAGCAGAACTGGCCGTCAGGGCTGGCACCGGCCTGCGTCGTCGCCGAGAAGCTGACGGGGCCACCCGCGGCGGTCGCGTGGAACGCGTTGGTGTCGGCGACGAGCCGGGTGATCAGGGCCGTGGCGATCTGGTCCGGTGTTCCGCCCATCGCCGCCCACAGGGCGGCCTCGGCGTCGGCGGCGGTCGCGCCGTGGTACTTCGTCGCGGCGGCCTTGGCGGCCGTCACCTTCTGGTCCCACGGCACGACGATGTTCGTGAACGCGGCTCGGGTGTCGCTCGCGTGGTGGTCCTCGTGGCGGCGGTTCGCCACTTGCATCGCCCGGTCGTCGGGATCGCCGTGCGCCCGCAGCCGGGTCGCCCCCGCGCCGCCCATGCCGGGGACCGACGGGAACAGGCCGTGGAAGAACGCCTTGGTGGTCCCGATCCGCCACGGCCCCGCTGAGAGGACGGTCTCGTCGAAGCTACCGACATTCGTGGGCACCGTGCTGATCTCGGCGTCGAAGCCTCCTCCCGCGGAGGCGGTGGTGGTGAGCGTCGGTCGCGCCAGCGCAGCCGTGAGCTGTGCGCCGGTGGCTGTGACGGTGCCGTTGATGACCGGTGTCGTCACGCCGACCGGCGCGCCGTTCACGACCGTGTTCGCGAGGTTGTTCGTCTCGTGGACGGCGCCGGCTGAGAAGGTCGCCGCACGCTGGACGGTCTGCTCCTCGATGAGAGGCGCTTCCTCGGCCACCCCCGCGAGCCCCTGACCGGCGCCGAGCCCGTGGTCGCGGTGCCGCTGCACGGTGGGGTGCAGGAGCTGGGCAGTGGCGCGATTGCCGGCCGATCTCTGGAGCAATGCGACCGAGCGCGCGTCCCGCACGTCGCTGGGGCCACCGATCAGACGGTCGTCCTCCAGCTGCCGCGATCGCTGCACCGGGCGCGGGGTGCACAGCACCGACGACGTGCGGCGCTCATGCACGACGACCACCTCCCCGGGGTCCGATCAGACCTCAGCCTGGCATGCGAGCGTTGCGCATCGGGGGCCGAAAGGGCAACCGATCGGGAAGGAGCCGTCGTGCCGTGCTGAGATGGCGAGCCCGCGCACGCCGGCTGCACGCCTGCTCGATGCAGCCGACGAGCAACGCGGAACCCACACCGCGGCCGCGGTGCTGCCGGGCGACGCCCAGTCCGATCTCCGGGACGTCGTCGGCGACGTATGTGCTCGTCCGCGATCACCTGGTCGCGGCCGAAACGCTGCGTCCCGTCCCAGTTGAACGCCTCGAGAAGCATGTCGTACAGCAGGTCGAGATCCGCTTCCGTCGCCTCACGCAGGTGCATGCGGGCGACCGTCGCACGCGCGGTCACACCAGGTGCTGGACGATCTCGCGATGGTCGCCGTCCACGGTCAGTGTCGCGAGCGCGCCGTTGAGCAGGGGCATGTGGGGCGGGACGTGGCCGATCTCCATGTCGAAGACGATCGGGAGGTCGAGGCGGCCGAGCGCGTCGAGCACGGCCTCACGCTGCGAGAGCTGGGGGTGGTCCGGCGCCTTCGTGCGACCGATGACGATCGCCTTCGCGTCGTCGAACCATCCGGCCAAGCGCAGGCCGTGCAGGTTGCGGCAGATGGTCGCGGCCTCGTCCTCGGCCGCCTCCAGGTAGACGATGAGGCCGTCGTCGGCGTGCTCGCGACCGAACGCCGCGACGTCCCCGTACGGCGTACCGGCGAGGTTGCACAGCGTCTCGATGCAGCCGCCGATCAGCCGGCCGGTGACCCGCAGCTCGTCGGCGCCGTGCAGGTCCCACCGCCCGCTGCCGGCGACCTTCCACCGCGTCGCGCGCGGGTCCTCCTCGAACCGCCAGAAGTCCGCGACCACACCGGAGTCCTGCTGACGATGCGGGCCCGGCCCGGCGACGACGTCGAGCCAGCTCAGCAGTCCGGTGGGCGGTTCGTAGGGCGTGTCGGCGAGATTGTCGCCGTGCACGGTCGCCCAGCCCAGCCGGGTGGTGATCGGGACCAGGAGCGTCGACAGGTCGGAGTACCCGACGAACCACGTCGGGTCTGCGGCGGCGAGCGCGTGCCAGTCGAGGAGGTCGACGAGGTCGATCGCGGTCTCGCCGCCCCAGGGTGGGACGACGCACCGGATGTCCGGGTCGCACAGCATCGCGGTGAGCTCGGCGGCACGATCGGCCGCCGTCCCGGCGGTGATGCCCGCACCGTCCATCTGCTGCCCGACGACGACCTCGAAGCCGGCGTCGCGCAGCCACTGCACGCAGAAGTCGATGCGCTCCGCGGCTGCTCCCGCGACTCCCGCCGACGGTGACGTCACGCCGATGCGATCACCACGCTGGAGCGGTGCCGGGTACTTGATCATGGAGTGCATCGTGCCAGTCGTCCGCTCGACGGGCGCCGGCTGTCGATTCGGGCCAGGCTCGTGCGTCACGGTGATGACGGCGCGTGGGCGCAGACGCAGGAGGAGCGACATGACTCAGTACGCCATCTACTTCCACCAGCAGTGGGTCGGCGACCACCCGGCCGAGTGGTTCCAGACCCGCGTCGAGCCCAGCAGGGCGGTGATCCGCGACATGGAGGCAGCGGGGGTCCTCGTCTTCGCCGGCGGCCTCGAGGAAGACATGGCCGATGCGTTCTCCGCCGACGCCACGAGCGGCAGCGTGGTCGTCACCGACGGCCCTTACACCGAGACGACGGAGTACCTGGGCGGGATCACCGTGATCGACGTCCCCGACCTCGAGACGGCGAAGATGTGGGCGGGCAGGGTCGCCGAGGGGTGCGGCTGGCCGCAGGAGGTCCGGGTCGTCCGGTAGGCAGCGGTGCCGAACGCCGGCGCCGGGGCCGGCTCGTACGGGCCCGACGTGCTGGTCGTCGAGCTGTCGGCGGTCATGCGAGCCCGGCGTCAGGCCACCGCCCTCCAGCCCTCCGCGGTGCTGAGCAGGACTCGCTGGCCCGCGTACGCGGGCTCGCCGGCGATCGTCGCGATCGCCTCGCCCGCGCTCTGGTAGGGCAGGGCAGGCATCCCAGGCACGTTCCGGACCTCACCGAGGGGCTTGACCGCGGCCGCGGTCGAGGCGGGGGCGTCCTTGAGGTTGACGGGGTAGACGATCGTGTACTCGAGGCCGGACTTCACGAGCAGCTCGTCGGCAGCCGCCTTGTCGGCAAGGAATCGGCGCAGCACCGTCCGGTAGACGAGCCTCGCGACGCCAGAGGCCTTCAGCACGGTGTCCCCGGCCCCGAAGACCGAGACGAGGACGACGCGACCTGCACGTGCCTGACGGGCTCCGTCGAGGATCGCAGGCAGGTGCCGCTGCATGAACGTCCCGTCCCTCATCGAGCCGGTGATCGAGACGACGACGGCATCCGCCCCCTGCGCTGCCGCGGCCAGGGCTGCGGCGTCGGCGGCATCACCCTGCACGACCGAGAGGCCCGGCCGGGGCTCGACCGTCTCCGGCCGTCGCACATAGGCGACGACCTCGTTCCCACTGGCGAGGGTGCTCTCGACGACCCGCGAGCCGACCTTCCCGTTGGCTCCGACGACGACGAACTTCATGGAACTCTCCTTGCGCGTTGATCCCGGCTGGGCAGGTGGCACGTGGCGATGCTTCAGATTCTAAGCACCTATGTCGACGGTAGCATGCTTAGAGTTCGAGGTAAAAGGAGGTTGCTACGCGTGGACGCGAACGAGGAGCTGCACGTCGCCGCCTACTTCGCGCTGATGGAGGCCGGTGAGCTGCTCAAGCACCACGTCGAGCAGCAGCTGCGCCGCGACGGTCAGGTCAGCTACGTCCAGTTCCGCATCCTCGCGCGGCTCGCCGAGAGCGGCGGGACCGCCCGGATGACCGACCTGGCCGACACGGTGGTCTACAGCCAGGCGGGGCTCACGTATCAGGCGGGCGTGCTCGAGAAGGCCGGCCTGGTCGCTCGACGGCCGTCGGAGTCCGACGAACGAGCCGTCGACGTCAGCCTCACGCCGGAAGGTCGCGCCCGGCTCGCTCTCGTGGTTCCTGGCCACGTGGAGCTGGTCGCCCAGGAGCTGTACGGCGAGCTGACGCACGACGACGTCGCGGCGATGGCCGACGTCCTCGGTCGAGTTCGCGACCGGCTTCGTAGCGTCCCGCCGCGATCCGCCACGTCGCGGCGCGCCTCGGGTCGATGAGCTGAGGAGCTCGATGCGCCGACGACGACGCCGACCGCTCGTCGAGCGGTACGGCTCACGCGCTCGCCGCGTTCCCGGAAGACGTCATCGCGCCTCTGCCGCGGCGGCTGCGGCCCGCGCCAACCACCGCGGAACCTCGCCGTAGCGTTGGTTCGGCACGAGCTCGCCCGCGGCGCAGCACTCGACCAGCTGGGCCATCCGCCGGGCCCGGGTGACGTCCTGCTTGGCTGAGGTGACCCAGACGGCGCAGACCTTGCGGTAGCTCGCCGTCGACGCCTCCCAGAAGGCGGTGGCCGCCGGTGATGCGGCCAGCTGCTCGGCATACGAGTCCGGCAGCCCGGCCCACGGCCGCTCATGGCTGTAGGGCGCCTCTTCGCGGGTGCGCTGCTCCCAGATCGCCAACCCGCTCGGCTGCATCCGTCCCTCGGCGCGCAGCTTCTCGACGAGCTGGAGATTGACCCGGCTCCACTGGGACGTCTTCTTGCGAGGCGTCCAGCGCTGCCGCCGGGTCTCGTCGTCGATGCGTTGCGCGACCGAGTCGATCCAGCCCCAGCACAGCGCCTCGACGACCGCTTGCTCCCAGGTCAGGCCGCGATCGGCCGAGCCCTTCTTCTTCAAGCCCATCCACAGCGCCGTCTCGGTGTCGTGGTGCAGCGCCAGCCAGGCGCCGAACTCCTCGGGACCGTCGAAGAAGCGCGCAGGTCGTTCGGGCGAGCCGCCCATCCGACCTGGGGTCTGGGACGGGGCCTGGTCATGAGGCATGCACGGAGTATTCCGCCCAGGGCTGACAGGCGACATGTCGGATGAGGCCCGGCAGCGCGGGACGCGCTGATCTCGCTCCGAGCCTCGAAGGCACGCTTGACTCAGCCTGCTGTGCTGATGACCAGGCCCTCGACAGTCACCTCGACGACGCAGGCCGCGAGGTCGGGTACGACCACCTGCGCTGCGCACAGGTCGTGGGCCGGGTGGGAGGTCGCAACTCCGAGCACGTGCGCCCCCGCTGCGCGTCCCGCCTCGAGGCCGGCTGGTGCGTCTTCCACAACGAGGCACCGTCGAGGGTTGAAGCCGAGCTGGCGGGCCGCGTCCAGATATCCCTGCGGGTCAGGTTTCCCTCGCTGGACATCCTCTGCCGCTACCAACACGTCGGGTACCGGCAGCCCGGCGGCGGCCAGCCGCGCACGCATCAGCAGTTGCGATCCCGACGTCACCGCGGCCCATCGATCGGTTGGGAGGCTCGACAAGAGGTCTCGCGTAGCGGGGAGCGCGATCACGTCATCGACGTCTGCCATCTCCAGCCGCTCGAGCTCAGCGACCGCCGCTGCGCACTGGTCGCTAGGCAGGAACTCGGCCACCGTGTCCTCCGAGCGGCGCCCGTGACAGACCCGCAGGACCTCCGAGGCGTCGATCCCGCGGGCATCGGACCATGCCCGCCACGAGCGCTCGACCGCAGCGGTCGAGTCCACCAATGTCCCGTCGATGTCGAACAGGATCGCGTCCACCTCAAAGCGCATACGTAGCAACCTACGGGCGGAAGGAGGGGACGCGGCTGTCGGAGCTCACGGGAGTTACCCACACCCAGCGTGCTGATCTGCGACCGGACGGACAGGTGAGACGGCTCGTGTCTCATGAAGTTGCCCAAATCCTCAGGTCGGCCGCGGGAGCGGTTCGGACTGAAGTCGAGCCAGTAGCGCTGCCGGACGATCGCTAGGGCTCGAGCAGGTCTTCGACTACGACCCATGGTGAACCCGGGCCGACGCGTTCGGCACGTTGACCGGGCGCGAGCGTCGCAAGCCGTCGGAGTGACGAGTTGCGCTCGACCACGTGCCACAGATGAGTCGCCACCACCGCCCCTGGTGCGTTGGGATCGTGGACGCCGTCGCCGACGTACCAGGCTCCCTCGTCGGTGTGTCCGACGACCCGGGCCGGCTCGCTGCCGTCGAGCACCGTGACCTGGACGACGGCGCCGAGGTCCGCGGGGAACTCGTCGCCCTCGAACGGGAACGGCACGCGACGACGAATCTCCCGGGGCTGATCGGCCATCGCGTCAGTGTGCCAGCGACCCGGCTTCCAGAGCGCGTCGTGCGTTGCGCCTGCGACGAGTCCGAGCGAACACCGTGACCGGCGCGACAACCGAACGCGAAGGCGGCAAGTCTGGTGCGACCCGACGGCGGGAGCAGCAGCGCAGCACAACGCGGCCGGCTGCGGCGCGGCCGACCCTGTGAGCTCCGGGCCGGGAACATTCCGCCGTGCGCGGAAGTTGAGCCTGACAGACTCAAGTTCGCGACGAACGGCTTGCATCGTGTCAGACGCGGGTGCAAGGTTGAGCGCAGCGGACTCAAGAGCGTCCACGAGCACCGGAACGAAAGAAGGATCCACACATGGCACGAGCAGTCGGCATCGACCTGGGCACCACCAACTCCGTGGTCGCCGTCCTCGAAGGCGGCGAGCCCACAGTCATCGCCAACGCCGAGGGGTCGCGCACGACGCCGTCGGTGGTCGCGTTCTCCAAGACCGGTGAGGTCCTGGTCGGCGAGATCGCCAAGCGCCAGGCCGTCACCAACGTCGACCGGACCATCACGTCCGTCAAGCGCCACATGGGCACGGACTGGACCACCGAGATCGACGACAAGAAGTACACCGCGCAGGAGATCAGCGCCCGGGTGCTCTCCAAGCTGAAGCGTGATGCCGAGGCCTACCTGGGCGAGCCCGTCACCGAGGCCGTCATCACCGTCCCGGCGTACTTCAACGACGCCGAGCGCCAGGCCACCAAGGACGCGGGCACCATCGCGGGCCTCAACGTCCTGCGCATCATCAACGAGCCCACCGCTGCCGCTCTGGCCTACGGCCTGGAGAAGGGCAAGGAGGACGAGCTCATCCTCGTCTTCGACCTGGGTGGTGGCACGTTCGACGTCTCGCTGCTCGAGGTGGGCAAGGACGACGACGGCTTCTCGACCATCGAGGTCCGCGCGACGTCCGGCGACAACCGCCTGGGCGGCGACGACTGGGACCAGCGGGTCGTCGACTTCCTGGTCGCCGAGGTGAAGAACAACTACGGCCAGGACCTGTCCAAGGACAAGGTCGCGCTGCAGCGTCTGCGTGAGGCAGCCGAGCAGGCGAAGAAGGAGCTGTCCTCCTCGACGTCGACCAACATCTCGCTGCAGTACCTGGGCATGAGCGAGAACGGCCCCATCCACCTGGACAGCAAGCTCACGCGCGCGCAGTTCCAGCAGATGACGCAGGACCTCATCGACCGGACCAAAGCGCCGTTCAACGCCGTCATCCGCGACGCGGGCATCAAGCTCGCGGACATCGACCACGTGGTCCTCGTCGGCGGCTCGACGCGTATGCCGGCCGTCACCGAGGTCGTCACCGAGCTCACCGGCGGGCGCGAGCCCAACAAGGGCGTCAACCCCGACGAGGTCGTCGCCGTGGGTGCCGCGCTGCAGGCCGGCGTCATGAAGGGCGACCGCAAGGACGTCCTGCTCATCGACGTCACCCCGCTGAGCCTCGGCATCGAGACCAAGGGCGGCGTGATGACCAAGCTCATCGAGCGCAACACGGCCATCCCGACGAAGCGCTCGGAGATCTTCTCCACGGCCGAGGACAACCAGCCGTCGGTGCTGATCCAGGTGTTCCAGGGCGAACGCGAGTTCGCCCGGGACAACAAGCCGCTCGGCACGTTCGAGCTGACCGGCATCGCGCCGGCGCCCCGCGGCCTGCCGCAGATCGAGGTCACGTTCGACATCGACGCGAACGGCATCGTGCACGTGTCCGCCAAGGACCGCGGCACGGGCAAGGAGCAGTCGATGACGATCACCGGCGGCTCGGCCCTCCCCAAGGAGGACATCGACCGCATGGTCAAGGAGGCCGAGGAGCACGCGGCCGAGGACAAGGCGCGCCGCGAGGAGGCCGAGACCCGCAACTCCGCCGAGCAGCTCGTCTACTCGACCGAGAAGCTGCTGGTCGACAACGCCGACAAGCTGCCCGACGACGTCAAGACCGAGGTCCAGGCCGCGGTCGGCGAGCTGAAGGTCGCGCTCGAGGGCACGGACGCCGACGAGGTCAAGGCCAAGACGGCCGCCCTGTCGACGGCCGCGCAGAAGATCGGCGAGGCCATCTACGCCAACCAGGGTTCGGCTGACGCCGCCCCGGCCGACGAGGCCCCCGCCTCGGCCGCCGCGGACGACGAGGACGTGGTCGACGCCGAGATCGTGGACGACGAGGAGACCAAGTGACCGAGGCCAACGAGCCGAACGAGGAGCCCCGCTTCACGGACAAGCGCCGCCTCGACCCGGAGACGGGTGAGGTGCGCACGCCCGAGGAGGAGGTGCTCGCGGCGGCGGAGTCCGTCGCAGCCGAGGCCGAGGAGGCCGTCGTGCTCGAGGGTCTCGTCGAGGCCCAGAAGCTCGCGGCCGAGCGGCTCGAGGAGGTGCAGCGCGCCAACGCGGCGCACTACAACCTCGAGCAGCAGTACTCGGCGTACGTGAAGCGGTCCAAGGCCGAGACGCTCGCCGCCCACGGGCGGGGAGCGGCCTCGGTGGCGGAGGCGCTGATCCCGGTGCTCGACGACATCGAGCTGGCCCGCCAGCACGGTGACCTCACCGGCCCGTTCGCGTCGATCGCGGAGAAGCTCGAGTCCACGCTCGAGCGGCTCGGCGTCGAGCGCTACGGCGCAGCCGGCGAGGCGTTCGACCCGGCCGTGCACGAGGCACTCATGCACGGGCACAGTGCCGAGGTCACCGAGACCACCGTGCAGAACGTGCTGCAGCCGGGCTACCGCTTCGCTGACCGGGTGCTGCGCCCGGCCCGCGTCGCGGTCGTCGACCCGGAGTAGAGGTGCAATCCCCGCAACGTCCGAGCAACTGGTCGTCATAGCGACCGAAGGCTCGGACGTTGCGGGGAATCAACAGCGGGACGCCGCTAGCGTCCGAGCAACTGGTCGTCATAGCGACCGAAGGTTCGGACGTTGCGGGATCGGGACGACGAAGGAAACGAAGGAGGCTAGGTGACCGGGCAGGACTGGATCGAGAAGGACTTCTACAAGGTGCTGGGCGTGGCCAAGGACGCCGACGCAGCGACCATCAAGAAGGCCTACCGCAAGCTCGCCCGCACCAAGCACCCCGACCACAACCCCGGCGACGCGAAGGCGGAGGCCGAGTTCAAGGAGGTCGGCGAGGCCTACGCGGTGCTCTCCGACCCCGAGCAGCGTCAGCAGTACGACCAGCTGCGTGCCATGACCGGCGGAGCCCGCTTCCAGGCCGGTGGCCGGGGCGGCGCAGGCGGTGGCGCGGGCTTCGAGGACATGTTCGGCGGCATGTTCGGGCAGAGCACCCGCGGCCAGCAGTACCGCGCCGGCGGCGCGACGTTCGAGGACCTGCTGGGCGGCATGTTCGGAGGCCAGCAGGGCGGCTTCCAGCGCGCCCCGCAGGCCGGCGCCGATCTCTCGGCCAGCGTCACGCTCCCGTTCCGCGACATCGCGGAGGGCGCGCCCGTCTCCCTGTCCGTCGAGGGCCGCACGGTCAACGCCCGCATCCCCGCGGGTGTGCGCGACGGGCAGAAGATCCGTCTGCGCGGGAAGGGGCGCCCCGGCGAGCCCGGTGCCCCCGCCGGTGACCTCGTGGTCACCGTGAACGTGACCCCGCACCCGGTCTTCACCGCCGACGGCATGAACCTGCGCCTCACGGCACCGGTCGCTTTCGACGAGGCGGCGCTCGGCGCCACCATCGAGGTCCCGACCCTGGACGGCTCCACGGTCCGCCTCAAGGTTCCCGCCGGGACACCGTCCGGCCGGGTGCTGCGCGTCAAGGGTCGCGGCATCGGCGGCAAGGGCGATCTGCTCGTCACCGTGCAGGTCGTCGTCCCGCAGCGACTGACCGACGCCGCCCGCGAGGCCGTCCAGGCGTTCGGCATCGCGACGTCAGGGGAGGACGTGCGGGCCGGGCTCATGGACCTGGCGAAGATGTGAGCCTCTGATGGCGCCCGACGACACCCCGCGCTTCCTCATCTCGGCCGCAGCCCAGCTGGCGGGAATGCACCCGCAGACGCTGCGCCAGTACGACCGGCTCGGCCTGGTGGTGCCCTCGCGCACCGCCGGCCGCGGCCGGCGGTACTCGCTGCGGGACGTCGCGACGCTGCGCGAGGTGCAGCGTCTCTCGCACGACGAGGGCATCAACCTGGCCGGCATCAAGCGCATCCTCGACCTCGAGGCGGACGTCGACCGGCTGCAGGCGCAGGTCAGCTACCTGCGCGCCTTCGTCGACCCGGGCCGTCGCGTCTTCACGGCCGACCCGCGCGGCGACGTCGTCGCGACCCGCCGCACGGCCCGCACCCCGCAACCGCCGCGCCAGCCACGCGCCATCGGCCAGGCCGGCGCGGTCGTCCTCTGGCGCCCGTCGCCCCCTCGCTGAGGTCAGTCGCCGACGGTACCGATGGCGACGCTGTCGCCCTGCGAGCTGTCCACCACCACGCCGATGCCGGAGGGCACACGGCCGTCGAGCGCGGTGAGCAGGTCGTCGCCGGCGGGAAGGTCGCCGGGCGTCCGGACCGCGATGTGGATGGTGTCGCCCTGCAGCGAGACGCCGGTGATCTCCGCACCCGGGACCTGGGACACCCACGAGTCGGCCGCCGCCTGGACACGGTTCGTGTAGAGCGTGAGCACGTAGTTGCCGATCGTGTTGAGCACCAGGGGCAGTGCGACCAGCGTGAACAGGATGCCGATGGTCAGGTAGGTGCGGCGACGCGGACCGTCGCGGCGTGCCTCAGCCTCCGCCGTGTAGCCGGTGGTCGCGTAGACGAGCGTGCCCGCGAGCACCAGGGCCAGGAAGTTGGACAGGAACAGCGTCAGCGCGCCGAAGCCGAGCCCGAACGCGCCCTGCCCGAAGCAGATGCCGACGACGGCCAGCGGCGGGACCAGCGAGATGGCGATCGCGACGCCCGGCAGCACCGCCGCGACGTCTCGTCGGGCCAGCGCGATCGCACCCGCGAACCCGGTGGCGATCGCGGCCACCAGGTCCAGGAGGCCGGGCGACGTGCGCCCGGAGATCTGGCTGTTCGCGAGCAGGTTGGTGGTGCTGGGGATGACCAGCGAGAACACGACCCCGATGGCGATCACCAGCAGCGCGCCGAGCACGACGAAGCGCGCGGCGCTCAGGATCGCGGTGCGGCTGCCCTTCGCGAGCCCGAGGGCGACGCCCATGATCGGCGTCGACAGCGGCGCGATGATCATGGCGCCGATCACGGTCGCGGTGGAGTCCGACAGCACGCCCGCGCTCGCGATGACCGCCGAGAGGACGAGCATCGTCCAGAACGCCGACCGCTTGGACTGCCGGTCGCCGTGCGAGAGGTCGAGGTCGGCCGTCAGCTCGTCGAGCGTGCGCCGTTGCCGGTCCGGCAGGACCGCCTGAAGGGGATGCTTCGCCATGTGCGTGAGGATCCCAGCGGAACCCCTCGCGGTGCGAGCGCCACGCCCGCTGAACCCGCTGCGACGTCGAGTGCCCCTGCCGACACAGGCACTTCACGGCGAGACAGACCTCTGCAGATGCCTGTCTCGCCCGCAAACGTCGGTCTCGAGGTGGGGTGTGGTGCCGGCGACCGCTCAGTAGCGGCGCAGGATCGTGACCAGGTCGAGCGGCGCGTCAGGTGCCGCGGTCGAGAGGGCGCGCTCCTCGACGGCGGTGACGTGCCGCGCGACGAGGGCCTCGGCGTCGTCGGCCCGGCCGGCGGCCAGGAGGTCGACGAGCTCGCGGTGCTCGTCGACGGAGCGGTGCTGGTCGTGGTTGCGGCCGTGCACGGCCAGGATGAGCGCGCACCGCCAGACGACCTCGCCGAGGTAGCGCTCGAGCAGCGCGTTGCCGCTCAGCTCGCCGAGCAGGATGTGGAACTCGGCGCCGAGCCGCCCCGACACCTGCCCGCCGGCGTCGGCCGCCGCGGCCTCCTGCGCGATGTGCGCGTCGAGCGGGGCCCGGACGGCGGCCCCCGGGCCGGTGGCGATGAGCCGGACGGCCTCGCGCTCGAGGCACCGGCGGACCTCGAACGTCTCGCGCGCCTCGGTCAGCGACGGGTTGGCGACGAGCGCCGACTTGGCCTTGCCGACCTCGACGAGCCCTGCCGCCGTGAGCCGGGCGAGGGTGCCGCGGATCAGCGTCCGGCTGACGCCGTACTGCTGCGCGAGCACGTCCTCGGGCAGGCGGGTCCCGGGCGGGAGCGCGGCTTCGACGATCGCGGAGCGCAGGCTCCGGAACGCGGCGTCCGCCCGGTCGGCGGGGCGCTGGGGGACGGCCTCGACGGGCGTGGGTGCGACCCCGGCGACGATGCCGGGAGCGGGGTCGGTGGCGTGCATGGCGTCACCGTATACCTGCCGTCGCGCGCGAAACGGATCGGAAACCCAGGTTTAAAGGATACGCAACCCACGGATGTTGGTATGCGAACTAGCGTCAGTTCGTATACCGAAAGCCGAGGATCCCATGCCGATCACCACCATCGCACTCACCGAGCAGCAGCAGGAGCTCGTCGACGCCTCCGTCGCGGCGGGGGAGGCCGACGACGCCGCCGCGCTCGTCCTGCTCGCCTTGCGCGAGCTCGCCGCCGGCGTCCGGCCGCGGCCGCACCCCCGTCCCGCCGGACGCCCGTGGGCGTGGCAGGACGCGATCATCGACGCGCCGGCCGACGAGCGCACGCTCCTGGCCGAGACGGTCCTGGCGCCCGGCACCGGCAAGGCGTTCGAGGTCCGCGCGGGTCAGATCCTGCGCGTCGAGCAGATCGACGGCGACCAGTGCGTCGACCTCAACGTCTTCAACCTGCACGACTACCGCGAGTTCATGCACGTGGGCCGCACCCGCACGCTGCACGGCGTCAACCCGACGGCCGGCGACTTCCTGTGGTC
>Ga0160439_1000431_pt1 | contig 20352 bp, 17 predicted proteins | sample HID1975M_E0MG_FD_108201 | JGI IMG/M metagenome (GOLD analysis project Ga0160439, IMG submission 108201) | Enriched soil microbial communities from UW Madison campus, WI, USA - HID1975M_E0 MG | ecosystem: Environmental > Terrestrial > Soil > Unclassified | place: USA: Madison, Wisconsin... | reverse complement strand
GACCGCGGCGTCGTCTTCGCCGTCGCGCACGTCCGCGGCGGCGGAGAACTCGGCCGGCAGTGGTACGAGGACGGCAAGCTGCAGCACAAGCGCAATACCTTCACCGACTTCGTCGCCTGCGCGCGCCACCTCGTCGACGAGGGCTGGACCTCCCCCGACCGTCTGGTCGCCGAGGGAGGGTCTGCCGGAGGGCTCCTCATGGGCGCCGTCGCGAACCTGGCGCCGGAGCTGTTCGCCGGCATCCTCGCCGACGTCCCCTTCGTCGACGCCTTGACGACCATTCTCGATCCTTCGCTGCCGCTGACCGTGATCGAGTGGGATGAGTGGGGCGACCCGCTCCACGACGCCGACGTCTACGCCTACATGAAGTCGTACACGCCGTACGAGAACGTGCGGGAGGGCGTGCGGTACCCCCGCATCCTCGCCACGACGTCGCTCAACGACACGCGGGTGCTCTACGTGGAGCCGGCGAAGTGGGTGGCGCGACTGCGCGAGGTCGGCGCGGATGCGCTCCTGCGCTGCGAGATGGTCGCCGGCCACGGCGGCGTCAGCGGCCGCTACAACGCCTGGCACCAGCGGGCGTTCGAGCTCGCCTGGCTGCTGGACGTCCTCGGCCTCGCCGACTGACCCACCCGCCGGCCGCTGGCCGCTGGCCGCTGGCCGCTGATGTCCCACTTGCGGTAGCTGATGTCCCACTTCCGGTAGCTGATGTCCCACTTCCGGTTGTTTCTGTGCAGAGGAATCAACCGAAAGTGGGACATGCGGTGCGGCGGTGTCCCTCGGCACTCAACACGCAGCACCCGACTCAGGACAGCGGAGTCCAGCCGGCGCGTGTCAGCGCGGCGGCGACCTTCTGCACGGCAGCGGCGCCGTCACCGGCGAGATGATGGGAGAGGATGCGGACGAGATCCACGCCCTGTGCGCGCACCGCATCCCACCGGTCGGCGTCACGAGCGAACTGGCCGGGATCCGCAGCGTGCACGCGCCCGTCGTACTCGATGGCGACGCGACGCTGCGGATAGGCGAGGTCGAGCTCGGCGACGAACGTGCCCCGCTCGTCGTAGAGGTTCCACGCCGTGTGGGGCTCGGGCAGCCCGGCATCCCTCAGGAGGAGCCGAAGGCGCGTCTCGCGAGCGGACCGCACACCGCTGCGGACGTCGTCCAGCGCGCGCGAGAGAGTCCCACCGCGCACGTCGCCCATCCGCGCCACCTCGGCCCGGAGCTCCGCCACGCCCACAGGCGGGTGCGGCCCGCTCACGAGGAAGTCCGCCGCCGCGACGAGGTCGCCGTGAGACCAGCGCCTGCCGCACTGCCGCCACGCCCGGGCGGGATCCTCGAGCGGCAGCCCGGCGACATCGCGCACCGCGGGGTGCCGGCTCTGGAGGCGGTGCCCGATGACCCCGTGGGTGCGCGGCTCGCGAGCGGGCCGATGGGAGGAGACATGGATGCCGGGCACGTACGGCCATTCCGGCATCGGCGCCCCGTACAGGAGCAGCGCTGTCTCATGGCTGAAGAACTGGCCTTCCCGCAGTCGTGGAGCGTAGGCCCGGCAGAGTTCCCACATTCCCGCGGGCACACCCGGATTCCGCGAGCGGACGCCGTGGAACGGGCGCGCGAGCGAGCGCCCACGCAGCCGTCCCGGCGAGACGCCCACCTCGGCCGCCTGAGCGACGGTGAAGGCGGCGGGCAGCGAGAGCGGGAGCGGAGGTCGATGCGTCACGCACCCAGGGTGCCGATTGCCGGTCGCCGCCGGATCCCGCATCCCCAGGTCGGGGGCGAGCGGGCCGCTCTGCGGTGTTCGGGAGGAGCCGGTGACCGCTCGGGGTATGTCCCACTTTCGGTCGTCAGCGCCGCGAGGAAGCGACCGAAAGTGGGACAAGCCCGACCGAAAGTGGGACAACAGGTGCCGCAAGTGGGACGACCGCCACGGGACGGAAGCCCGGAAGCGCGGCAGCGCGGAAGCGCGGCAGCGCGGAAGGCTCAGCCGAAGAGAGCGGCGGCCTCTTCGTAGCGGTAGAGGGGCACGGTGTTGAGCTCGCCCAGCGCCTCGGCGAACGGGACCCGGACGATGTCGGTGCCCTTCATGGACACCATCTGGCCCCAGGCGCCCTCGACGGCGACATCGGCGGCGTGCAGGCCGAGACGGGTGGCCAGGACGCGATCGAAGGCCGACGGGGATCCGCCGCGCTGGATGTGACCGAGGACGGTGGCGCGCGTCTCGATGCCCGTGATGCGCTCGATCTCGGGCGCGAGCACCTCGCTGATGCCGCCGAGGCGCGGACGGTTGAACGCGTCGAGGCCCTTGTCGGAGTAAGCCTCGTCCTGGCCGAGGAGCTTGAAGCCCTCGGAGACGACGACCAGCGGCGCACGGCCGCGGTCGTGGGCCTTCTGGACCTGGGCAGCGATGTCCTCGAGCGACATCGGGACCTCGGGGATGCAGATGACGTGCGCCCCGGCCGCGATGCCCGAGTGCAGGGCGATCCAGCCGACGTGGCGGCCCATGACCTCGGCGACCATGCACCGCTGGTGCGAGTCGCCGGTGGTGCGCAGGCGGTCCATGGCCTCGGTGGCGATGTTGACGGCCGTGTCGAACCCGAACGAGTAGTCCGTGGCCCGCAGGTCGTTGTCGATGGTCTTCGGGACGCCGAGCACGTTGATGCCGTCGCCGTAGAGACGGTTGGCCGCTGCCAGAGTGCCCTCGCCTCCGATGGCGACGATGCCGTCGATCCGGTGACCGTAGAGCGTCTTGGCGATGTTCTCCGCACCGCCGCGAGGACCCTCGTAGGGGTTCGTGCGGCTCGTGCCGAGGATCGTGCCGCCGACCTTGGACAGACCCTTCACCTCGTGCCGGGTGAGGGGGAAGAAGTCGCCGTCGACGACGCCGCGCCAGCCGTCGCGGATGCCGACGAACTCGATGTTGTAGGTCGTCGTGCCCTTGAGCACGAGGCCGCGGATGACGGCGTTCAGCCCGGGGCAGTCGCCGCCGCTGGTGAGGATGCCGATCTTCATGGGGAGATCCTTCGGTGTTCGGGATGGAGCTGAGGGCGACGCTGCCCCCCTGACACTACCGCCGCGGCCGACCGTGGTGCCACTGCGGCCGCCGTCGATAACCGGCGCCGCGACCCGTGCGGATCGGGGCGCCGGTCATCGACCTCAGAAGGCGCCGAGCGCCTGCCGCAGGAGGTGCATGAGCGCCGACAGCTGCACCGAATCGCTCGAGGTCGGGTCGACCTGGTCACCGTCGAGCGCCCGCTGCGCGAGCCCCTGCTTGGAGTCGATGAGCTCGGCGATCTTCGTGTCGATCGTGTGCGCGGCGATGATCCGCCATGCCGTCACCGGTTCGTCCTGGCCGATGCGGTGCACACGGTCGATCGCCTGCGTCTGCTCCGCAGCCGTCCACGACAGCTCGGCGAGAACCACGTTCGAGGCGGCCTGCATGTTCAGGCCGACACCGGCCGCGGTGAGCGAGCACACCGCGATCGCGACGTCGGCGTCGTTGTTGAACGCGTCGATCGCCTGCTGACGGACGGGCGTCGTCTGGTCGCCGCGGATCGAGACCGTGCGGAGCCCCGCGGCGGCGAAATGGGCCTCTGCCGCGTCCATGACGTCGATGTGCTTGGCGAAGAAGACCACCTTGCCGACCGAGCGCTGCAGCTGGACCGCGTAGTCGGCGGCGAGCAGCGCCTTGGCCTGACCGATCTTGCGCACCATCGTGAAGACGTTGTCGCTGCCGCTGCCGGCCGCCTTGGACTCCTCGAGCTCGCCGTGCGCGACCAGGCGCACGATGTCCTCGTCGATGTCGTCGAGGACGACGCGGTCGCCACGCGCCTCGATGATGCGGCGGTACTTGGCGGCCAGGCGCTGACCGAGCTCCTGCTCGGCGGCGCGGATGGACCGGCCGAAGTCGTCGTCGAGCTCCACCGGCAGATCGGCGACGAGCTTGTCCGGGAGGTCGGCTGCGACGTCTTTCTTCTTGCGGCGGACGATGCCGAGCGAGATGACGGCGTCACGCGCTTCCGGATAGAACGCCTTGTCGGCGGGGGTGAGCCCGGTGGCGTCCAGCTTCTGCATGAGCAGCGGGCCGGGCTTCTCGCCGTTGGTCCAGCCGAGGAAGCGCCAGATCGCGTCGAAGTCCTCGACGTCGTTGATGAGCGGCGTTCCGGTGAGCGCGAGCATCAGCGGATCACGCACCTGCTCGCGGATGCGGGCGGCGAGCGCGAGGACGTTCTGCGACCGCTGGGACGTGAGGTTCTTGATGAAGTGCGCCTCGTCGACCACCATGCCGCGCAGGCCCAGATCGCCGAGCCACGACAGGTGACGGTCGAGGACCTCGTAGTTGACGATGAACACGTCGGCGAAGGCGTCGACGGTGTCGCCGTCGCCGTGGATCACTGTCGCGCGGCGATGCGGGGTCCACCGCTCGACCTCGCGCGCCCAGTTCATCTTGACGACGTTGGGGACCACCGCCAGAAGCGGATACGCGTCGGCGACCGAGGCTGCCAGCACCGACTGCGCGGTCTTGCCGAGGCCGGGCTCGTCGGCCAGGAGGAAGGAGCGGTGACCACCGCGGACAGCCTCGAGGAAGCGCGACTGGTGGGCCATGATCTCCAGGCCCTTGGGCGAGAGCCGGTCGAACTCGGGCATCGGGGGCAGGTCCATCGATGCGGCACCGCCGCCGGCGCCCATCTCGAACGCCTTGTAGAGCGGACCCATCAGCTCCCAGCCGTCGAGGCGTCGGCGGACGTTCTCGACGGGCGCGCGGAGGGCGAGGTCGGGCGCGAGGAACGGGTTCGACTCACGGCGTGCGTCGATCTGCGGCGGGACGACCTGGCGTTCGGCCAGCGCCGCAGGCACGACAGGCGCCTGCACGGGAGCGACATCGGTGATGATGAGCTCGTCCTCGGCGAGCTCCGCCCCCGACTCGAGCAGCCAGTCGCGGCGCATGCGGCGAGCGACCGGCGACGTCGCCTGGTCGACTTCGAGCAGCTGGATGAGCGACGTGTCGCGGGCGGCGGTCTTGGCGAGGATGGTCGCGACACCGTCGAGCCGCTTGAGCAGCTCGGCGCGGGTGGCGGCGGGGATCTCCGCCTCCGCCTTGACGCGGGCGCGCTCTTCTCGGACGAGGAAGGCGATGACCTGGAACTTGACCCGGTTGGTGGGGCCGAGCTTGCCGCGCTGGGCTTTGGCCTCGACCTCGCGGACCTTGCGGGCCAGGATCGGGATGAGCGGCGCGTCGTCCTCGCGACGCGCCGACGAGCCGCGGCGTCGACGGGGCGACGACTTCGAGGCGGCGATGGGTGCCGTGGTCGGCATGCTCCTCCTGAGCGTGTGGACCGGCGGATGCCGGTGATGCCCGGTCGTACCGCGACCGGGCGGTGGAGTCCGCGGCGGAGAGCCGCGGTGTGAGTCCCGGGTCCCGTCCTGCCGGCTGCGGGCACTCGCTTCTGCGAGCTGCGGCGACGGCAGGGGGAATCCCTCGCCGCCATTGTAGCGCCTGCGGTCAGCGCGCTGTGCGAAGCCGGAGACTGTTGAGCACGACGAACACGCTCGAGAAGGCCATCGCCGCGCCGGCGATCATGGGGTTGAGCAGGCCGAACGCGGCCAGCGGAAGGGCGGCGACGTTGTAGGCGAAAGCCCAGAACAGGTTGCCGCGGATGACGCGCATCGTGCGACGGCTCAGTGCGATGGCGGTGACGACCGGAGCCAGGCCCGAGCCGGCGAGGGAGATGTCGCTGGCGTGGAGCGCGGCATCGGTCCCTCCGCCCATGGCGAGGCCCAGGTCCGCGGTGGCGAGTGCGGCGGCGTCGTTGACGCCGTCGCCGACCATCGCGACACGGTGTCCCTCGCCCTGCAGACGCTGGATCTCGGCGACCTTCTCCTCCGGGAGGACCCCGGCGACGACGGTGTCGATCCCGGTCGCGCGCGCGACCTCGTGGGCGGCGCCGGCGTTGTCGCCGGTGAGCAGGACGACGCTCAGGCCGAGGTCCTTCAGCCGGGCGACGGTGGCGGCACTGTCGGTCCGTACGGTGTCGGCCACCCCGATGACCGCGCGGATCTCGCCGTCCCAGCCGGCGACCACGGCGGTGCCGCCGGCGGCCTCGACGTACGCGACGGCGTCGCTGACGGTGTCTGCCGGGTGGTCGCCGACGATCTCGGCGGCGAAGGCGGCGCGCCCGGCGAACACCGCGTGACCGTCGACCGTGCCGGTGACTCCTCGGCCTGCGAGTCCGGCGAAGTCCGCGATGTGCGAGGGCGTGGGCGCGAGCACAGCGAGGGCGCGGGCCACGGGGTGCTCGGATGCGGACTCGAGCGACCCGACGAGACGGCCGATGTCGGCCGGGTCCGTCTCGCCGATCGCCTGGACGCCACGCACCGTCATCCGCCCTTCCGTGACGGTGCCGGTCTTGTCGAGGACGATCGTGTCGATCTTCTCCGCGCCCTCGAGGGCCTCGGGTCCGGTGATGAGGATGCCGAGCTGGGCGCCGCGGCCGGTCCCGACGAGGATGGCGATGGGCGTGGCCAGGCCGAGCGCGCACGGGCAGGCGATGATGAGCACCGCGACCGCGGCCGTGAAGCCGGTCGCCACCGGCTGACCTGCGGCGATCCACGCGATCAGCGTGATCACCGCGAGCGCGATGACGATGGGCACGAAGACGGACGAGATGCGGTCGGCGAGACGCTGCACCCGGCTCTTGCCCGCCTGCGCGTCCTCGACGAGACTCGCGAGGTGGGCCAGGCGCGTGTCGTCGCCGACGGAGGTCGCCGCGACGATCAGCCGACCGTCCGCGGCGATCGTGCCTCCGGTGACGTCGTCCCCGGGCGCGACGTCGACGGGGGCAGACTCGCCGGTGATCATGCTCTGGTCGACGGAGGCGCGGCCGTCTCGCACTCGGCCGTCTGTGGCGACCTTCTCGCCGGGCCGAACGACGAACAGGTCGCCGACGCGCAGCTGCTCCACCGGGACACGGGTGCCGTCTGCCAGCTCCACGTCCTTGGCGCCCAGCTCCATGAGCGCGCGCAGCGCGGATCCGGCCCGACGCTTGGAGCGCTGCTCGACGAACCGCCCGAGCAAGAGGAAGACCGTGACGGCCGCCGCGACCTCGAAGTAGACGAGGGAGGTGGCATCGTGCGGCACCCCGAAGAGGGTCACCTCGTGCGTCATCCCGATCCTGCCGGCGGCGCCGAACACCAGCGCCCAGATGCTCCAGAGGAACGCGGCCGCGGTGCCGAGGGTGATGAGGGTGTCCATCGTCATCGCGCCGTGACGCGCGTTCGCGAAGGTCGCACGGTGGAACGGCCAGCCGCCCCAGATGACGATCGGGGCCGTCAGTACGAGCGAGACCCATTGCCAGCCCGGGAACTGCCAGGCCGGCACCATCCCGAGCGCCACCACCGGCACGGCGAGCGCGAGACTGACCAGCAGGCGCATCTTGAGCGTCACTGCGCCCGGACGGTCCTCGATGTCGTGGACGTGCCCGCCCTCGTGCTCGTGCCCCTGGTGTTCGTGCCCCTGGTGCTCGTGATCCTGGTGCTCGTGATCCTGGTGCCCGTGCTCGTTGTGCTCCACCCGATCGGGGCGCGTGCGCAGCCGGCCCTCGTAGCCGGCCTCGCGCACGGCGTCGACCAGTCGCGCCGGATCGAGGCCTGCCGGGTAGGTCACCCGCGCCGACTCGGTGGCGAGGTTGACCGATGCCGTGACGCCGTCCACGCGGGCGAGCCGCTTCTCGACGCGGGCCACACAGCTCGCGCAGGTCATGCCCTCGATGTCGAGGACCGCGTCGCGGTGCTCGGGTTCGATCGTGTGCGACATGCGTCGGCTCCTTGGTGCTGTCTGCGGGCGGACGCCGCGTTCAGGCGCGGCCGACGAGCGTGTACCCGGCCTCGATGACCGCCGCGGCGATGGCCTCGTCGGCAGGGGCGGCCGTGCCGGTGGTCACCGTGAGGGTCTTGGCGGCCACGTCGACGGCGGTGTCTGTGACGCCGTCGACGGCACGCACCTCCCGGTTCACCGCGGCGGCGCAGTGGCCGCAGGTCATTCCTTCCACGAGGTAGGTCTGGCTGGTCATGGCTGCTCCTCACAGGTTCAGGGATGACAACAGGATACCCCCCTGGGGTATTCCCCGGCGTACGCTGGGAGCATGTCCCACATCTCCGAGCGCGCGCTGGCGGCCACCCTCGACCACGCGATCCTCAAGCCCGAACTGACCCGAGCAGACGTCGATGCCGAGCTCGACATCGCTGCCGAGTGGGGTGTGTTCAGCGTGTGCGTCCGGCCGAGCGACATCCCCCACGCCGTCTCCCGCCTGTCCGGCACCGGTGTCGCGGTGGGCACCGTGATCGGCTTCCCGCACGGCACGACCTCGACCGCGGCGAAGGTCGCGGAGGTGCGCCAGGCCCTCGCCGACGGCGCCGTCGAGTTCGACATGGTCGTCAACATCGGCGCTCTCCGCTCCGGCTTCGACGACGCCGTCGTCGCCGACATCCGTGCGGTCGTCGAAGCCGCCGACGGGCACATCACCAAGGTCATCCTGGAGACCGCCCTCCTCGACGAGGAGCAGATCGCGCGCGGCAGCCGCCTCACCGAAGCGGGCGGCGCGGACTTCGTGAAGACCTCGACCGGGTTCGCCGGCGGCGGCGCGACCGCCGCCCACGTCCGGCTGATGCGCGACAGCGTCGGCGAGGGCGTGCAGGTGAAGGCCTCGGGCGGCGTGCGCAGCTACGCGGACGCCCTCGCGATGCTCGCCGCAGGGGCGACCCGTCTCGGCACGAGCGGAAGCGCAGTCATCCTCGGCGAGGCGCGTCGCGTGGACGCCGGCGAAGACGCCACCGGCGCCGTCGACAGCTCGTCGTACTGAGAGGGCGAGCCCTCAGCCGGCCAGCGCCGCGCGCACCCGGACGACGTCGTCGGCCATCTGCGCCCTCAGCGCCTCGATGCCCTCGAAGGCGACCATGCCGCGGATGCGATGCGTGAACTGCACCTGGACGCGGTGTCCGTAGAGGTCCAGCCGCGTCTCGTCGAGCACGTAGGCCTCGACCTGGCGCGTGGGGACGTCATCGAAGGTCGGATTGGTGCCCACGGAGATCGCCGCCGGGTAGCGGGTCACCGCCGGGGTGCGCGCCTCGATCGGCCCCTCGTCGATGAGCCATCCGGCGTAGACGCCGTCGGCGGGAGCGAAGCCCTCCGCGTCCGTCGACAGGTTCGCCGTCGGGAAGCCCAGCTCTCGCCCGCGCTTGAGCCCGTGGACGACCTCGCCGCGCATCGTGTGGGGGCGCCCGAGCAGGCGAGCCGCGCCTTCCACGTCGCCGGCGTCGAGCAGGTCGCGGATCCAGGTCGACGAGACGCGGCGGCCGCCTCCCTGCACGTCCCCGACGATGTCGACGTCGAATCCGAGCTCGCGGCCGAGTGCGGCCATCGTGTGCGGATCTCCCTCGCCGCCGCGGCCGAAGCGGAAGTCGTCGCCCACCATCACGGTGATCGCCCCGAGCGCGCCGACGAGGAACCGCTCGACGAAGTCGCGGGCGGGAACGGCGGCCAGCTCCTCGTCGAAACGGAGCACGAGCGTCGCGTCCACGCCTTCGGCGGCGAGGAGGTCGAGCTTCTGCTCGAGGCTCGACAGCGGATCGGGGCACAGCTCCGGCCGCAGCAGGCTCAGCGGGTTGCGATCGAAGGTCACCGCGACGACGCGGGCGCCGGATCCGGCCGCCTCGATGCGCGCCCGCGCCACGACGGCACGGTGGCCGGAGTGCACACCGTCGAACTTGCCGATGGCGACCACGCTCGGGCCGAAGCCCGCCGGCACCTCGGCCGGATCGCGGAAGACGATCACCAGGACGATCCCTCCTCGACGGCGACGGGGGCCTCCACGCCCTCGCGCCCGCCTTTGACGAGCCACCACAGTCCCAGCACGGGCAGGATCAGCGGAACCCAGAAGTAGCCGTAGCCGTAGCCCGACCAGACGGTCGCATCGTGGGCGAAGAGTCCGGGAGCCAGGAAGCTGAGGGTCCCCACGACGAGGACACCTCCCAGCTCGATGCAGATGGCGACCCACGCGACGAGGTACCAGCCTCGGGATCCGGCTCGCACGAGCGCGACCGTCGCGACGATGTAGACGATCGCGGCGAACGCCGACAGCGTGTACGCGACCGGCGCCGCCTCGAAGTCCTCGATGATCTGCACGAGGGAGCGCCCGGTGGCGGCGAGTGCCATGATCGCGTAGACGATCACGAGGACGCGGCCGATACCGGTCATCCGGGGACGAGGCGAAGACATGACTCGTCCATGATAGGTCGGCGCGGTGAGGCCCTCGCCCGCCGCGGCGCTCACCCGACCTGCACGGTCCAGATCACCTGCATCCGCCACACCATGACGGCGACGGCCAGCGCCGCGATGCCCATGATGACCGTGCTCCAGCGGCTGCGCTCGACGAGCGCCCAGGCCACGGCGGCCGGTGGCAGGAGCACGGCAGAGACGAGGTAGACCCAGAACTCCAGCGCGCTGCCGGTCGGGGCGTTGCCCGCGAACGGCGCGATGATCGCGACGACCACCTGACCGATCAGCAGCACCAGCAGGAGCGCCAGACTGCCGACCGTGCCGTCGCCCGGGCGCCGTCCGGCCAGGCCTGCCACCGTGCACAGGACTCCCGCCAGGACGGCGACCACGACCTGGGCGATGGTGAACCACAGGATCACGCGGACACCTCCTCGGACATGTTCATGATGCTCTTCAGGTCGCCGCCGCGCCGTTCCACGATGCCGACGAGGCTTCCGCCGGGGTCGATCGCCGCCGGGGTGGGGTGGGACGGTTCGAGGCGGTCGGCGGCTCCGCTCAGCCGCTTGCCATGCCGCAGATCCCGCGCCTCCTCCTCGGTCACGACGAGGGCGCCGAGCACCGCCGTGGCGACCTCGGCGGCGCCGCGCAACGGGACGTCGGGGGTGATCTCGACGGCCGCGTCGGCGACATCGAACGGGCCGATGCGCGTGCGTCGCAGCGCCGTGAGATGGCCACCCACGCCGAGGGCGGCACCGAGGTCCCGGGCCAGTGCGCGGATGTAGGTGCCGCTGGAGCAGTCCACCACCACGTCGAGGTCGACGAAGCCCGGCGAGCGCCGTTCGGCACGCACGGCGAAGCGGGAGACGGTCACGTCCCGCGCCTTCAGCACGACCTCCTCCCCCGCCCGGGCGAGGTCGTAGGCGCGTCTGCCCCCGACCTTGATGGCCGAGACGGTGCTCGGCACCTGGGAGAGGGGTCCGGTGAGGTCGGCGATCCCGGCCGCGATCGCGGCGTCGGTGACCGCCGCCACCCGCTCGGGATCGGCGCGTGCGGTCTCGACGCCGTCGGCGTCGTCCGAGTCGGTGGACATCCCGAGCCGGATGGTCGCCTCGTACGTCTTGTCGAGACCGACGATGAAGGTGAGGAGGCGCGTGGCGCCGCCGACCCCCAGGATGAGCAGGCCGGTCGCCATCGGGTCCAGCGTGCCGGCGTGCCCGATCCTGCGCGTGTCCAGCGCGCGGCGAGACCGCGCGACGACGTCGTGACTCGTGATCCCGGCCGGCTTGTCGACGAGGAGGATGCCGCGCGGATCCATCAGCAGAAGTCCTGATACACGCGGCGCGGCGCCTCAGGATCGGTGTTGTCGACGATCGCCGAGGCGGCGGCGCGCGGGCTCGCCTCGCGCAGATAGAGGTCCTGGCCGCCGCGATAGCGGCGGTTGCTCTCCGCCGCCGGATCGGGATCGCTGCCGTCGCGGGCTGCCATCCGGGCATAGCGGACGTCGAGGGGCGCATCCAGCCACACCGACCAGTGCCAGATGCCGCGAAGCTCGGGGCGGTTCAGGAAGATCCCGTCGACGATGAGCACCGCGTCGCGCGGCGCGGTCACCCACTCCGAGGCGACCGGCTCGTCGCGCGACACGTCGAAGGCCGCCAGCTGGAATCCGGCGTCGGTCATCGCGCCCGAGCGGAACGGATCGATCAGCACCCGCCGGAAGGTCGCCTCGTCGTACGAGTCGCGATAGAAGCCGTCTGGTGAGGTGCGGCCGCGAGCGTACCTCTCCTCTCTCGGCCGATGGAAGCCGTCGATCGACGCGCGGAAGACCGCCGACCCGTCCTCGGCGAACACCGATGCCAGGTGGTCCGCGAAGCGCGTCTTGCCGGCGCCGTCCTCGCCGTCGACGGCGATCAGGATGCGACCGCGGGGGTAGTCTCGGCGCACTTCGTCGCGCAGCGCGCGCCAGAGCGTGGAGGCGGGAGTGACGGGCAAGCGCATGGCATCCAGCCTACGTCCGCGGGGAGGTCTGCCACCGTAGGGTGGACGGGTGCCCGACCTCGCCGCCCCGCTCATCGCGTGGTTCCGCGAGAACGCCCGCCCCCTCCCGTGGCGGGCCCCCGGCTTCGGGGCCTGGGGGGTGCTCGTCAGCGAGTTCATGCTCCAGCAGACGCCGGTGAACCGGGTGATCCCCCATCTCGAGGCCTGGCTGTCCCGATGGCCGACGCCCGCAGCGCTAGCCGCCGATGCCCCCGCCGAGGCGGTCCACCAGTGGGCGAACCTCGGATACCCCCGGCGCGCGCTGTGGCTCCACCGGGCAGCGGTGGAGATCCGCGACCGGCACGAGGGCATCGTGCCGCTGGATGTCGATGCGCTCCTCGCCCTCACCGGGATCGGCGACTACACCGCGCGGGCGGTCGCGGTCTTCGCCTACGGCGACCGCCATCCGGTGGTCGACACCAATACGCGGCGGGTGATCGCGCGCGCGGTCGAGGGACGCTCGCAGCCCGGCCCGCCCGCGCGACGCGATCTTGCGGCGATGGAGGCACTCCTCCCCGCAGCCGCGGTGGACGCGGCGATCGTCAATGCCGCGGCGATGGAGCTCGGCGCGGTCGTGTGCACCGCCCGCTCCCCGCGCTGCGAGGCATGCCCGATCGCGGACCGCTGCGCGTGGCGCGCGGCAGGCTATCCGGACACCGGCGACGAGCGTCGCCGTCAGGCCCGCTACGAGGGCAGCGACCGGCAGGCGCGCGGAGCGGTGCTGCGGGCCCTGCGCGCGGCGTCACCGGCGCCCGTGCCCCTGGACGACGTCGCCCCCGACTGGCCGGACGCGCGGCAGCGCGATCGCGCCATCGACTCACTCATCGCGGACGGCCTCGCGGAGGCGTACGGCGGCGCGCTGTCGCTCCCCGGACACAGCGGCGAAGAGAGCGGGCATCACAGCGGCTGACCCCGGCGGCCTCCGCGCGCCGGTTTTGCACGGGCAGCGAGAGCTTCGCCCCGGAGCGGCACGGTCTAGTGTTCGCCGCATGCACAGTCTCGTCGTCTTCGAATCGCAGTTCGGCAACACGGAGCAGGTGGCCCAGGCCATCGCCTCGGGGCTGCGAGAACGCGGCCACGCGCGCGTGGTCATGGTGGATGAGGCGCCGACCGTGCTCCCCGACGACCTCGACCTCCTCGTGGTGGGCGGTCCCACTCACGCGTTCTCGATGTCACGACCCGACAGTCGCTCGGCCGCACGGCAGGACGGCGCGGAGGCGACGGAGACGGGCCTGCGGGAATGGCTGAAGACGCTCCCCTCCCCGCTGCCGGTGCCGAGGGTGGCCACCTTCTCGACGCGTCAGGGACACTCGTTCGTGACCGGCTCCGCGGCCAGATCGGCCGCGAAGGCGATCCGGTCGCACGAGACCGTGGCCGCGGAGGTCGAGGACTTCTTCGTCGTCGGCAAGCACGGTCCTCTCGAGGACGGCGAACTCGCCCGCGCGACGGAGTGGGGACGCCACCTCGTCGGCGCGTGAGCGCACCGAGCCACTGAGCGCCTGTCAGTCCTCGTCGTCGTCGTCCGCAGCGTCGGCGTCCGCGCTTTCGCCTGCGGCGTCCGAGTCTGCGTCGTCGTCCTCGCGCGGCTTGACGTAGGGGTCGGCGTCGCCCGCGTAGTGCGCGCCGGTCGCGAGACCTGCGACCGCGGCGTCGCGCTCGCGCGCCTCGCGGAGCAGGTCTTCGATGTGCCCGGCGTTCTCGGGCAGGGCGTCGTGGATGAACTCGAGCGTCGGCGTCAGCCGCACGCCGAGGCGCCGGCCCACTTCGCTGCGGAGCATCCCGGTCGCCGAGGTGAGCGCGGCGGCCGAGTCGGCGCGCTCCTGGTCGGAGCCGTAGACGGTGTAGAACACCGATGCGTGCTGGAGGTCACCCGTGACGCGCACGTCGGTGATCGTCACGAATCCGAGGCGCGGGTCGCGCAGGCCCTTGTCGAGCCGTTCCGCGATGAGCACCCGGATGCGGTCTGCCAGTCGCGCCTGACGTTCCGAACTCATTCTCTTCTCCCTTGCCACCACCGGCCGCGCCGGCGAACTGGCCCCCGCGGAGGCGGAGGCTGGAGGATTCGGATGCCCGACCGAGGCAATCGGGGAAGGGGCCCCGCTCTTGCCGAGGACGGGCATCCGAATCCGGAAGCCGCAGCCGGAACTGCGGCGACCGATCAGCCGCGCGGCTTCTCGACCATTTCGGTGGTCTCGATCTCGTCGCCGATCTGGATGTCGTTGTACTTGCCGAGGCCGATACCGGCTTCGAAATCGGTACGGACTTCGGTGACGTCGTCCTTGAACCGGCGCAGCGACTCGATGGCGAGGCCATCGGCGAGGACGACGCCGTCGCGGATGACGCGCGCCTTCGCGTTGCGCGTGATCGTTCCCGAGCGGACGATGACACCGGCGATGTTGCCGAACTTCGAGGAGCGGAACACCTCGCGGATCTCGGCCACACCCGACTGGACCTCTTCGTACTCCGGCTTGAGCATGCCCGTGAGCGACTGCTCCACATCGTCGATCGCGTTGTAGATGACGGAGTAGAAGCGGATGTCGACACCCTCGCGGGCGGCGCGCTCGCGCGCCTTCGCGTCGGGCCGCACGTTGAAGCCGATGACGATCGCGTTGTCGATCGTCGCCAGGTTCACGTCGGACTCGGTGATCGCACCGACACCGCGGTGGATGATGCGCAGCTGCACCGAGTCGTCGACCTCGATCTTGAGGAGCGACTCCTCCAGCGCCTCGACGGCACCGGACACGTCGCCCTTGATGATGAGGTTGAGCGATTCGACCTTGCCCTCTTCGAGCGCACGCGTGAAGTCCTCGAGCGAGATGCGCTTGCGGGCCTTGGCCAGCTGGGCGTTGCGCTCGGCGGCTTCACGCTTCTCAGCGATCTGGCGCGCGGTGCGGTCTTCTTCCGTGACGATGAAGGTGTCGCCGGCGCGAGGCACCGAGTTCAGACCCTGCACCTGGACGGGACGCGACGGGTAGGCCTCTTCGACCGGGTCGCCGTTCTCGTCGATCATCGCGCGGACGCGGCCGTACGCGGTGCCGGCGACGATCGCGTCGCCGACGCGGAGCGTGCCGGACTGGATGAGCACCGTGGCCACCGATCCGCGACCCTTGTCGAGCTTGGCCTCGATCGCGACGCCGCGGGCCGCCTTGTTCGGGTTGGCCGTGAGGTCCAGGCCCGCGTCGGCGGTGAGCAGCACGGCGTCGAGGAGGTCCTGGATGCCGATGTTCTGACGCGCGGAGACGTCGACGAACATCACGTCGCCGCCGTACTCCTCGGCCACCAGGCCGTACTCGGTGAGCTGCTGACGCACCTTGGCGGGGTTCGCCTCGGGCTTGTCGACCTTGTTGACCGCGACCACGATCGGCACGTTCGCCGCCTGCGCGTGGTTCAGGGCCTCCACCGTCTGCGGCATGATGCCGTCGTCGGCGGCGACCACGAGGATCGCGAGGTCGGTCACCTGCGCACCACGGGCACGCATGGCGGTGAACGCCTCGTGACCCGGGGTGTCGATGAAGGTGATGGCCCGCTCGATGCCCTCGTGCTCGGTCCACACCTGGTACGCACCGATGTGCTGCGTGATGCCGCCGGCCTCGCCCGCCACGACGTTGGTCTGGCGGATGGCGTCGAGCAGTCGCGTCTTACCGTGGTCGACGTGACCCATGACGGTGACGACCGGAGGACGGATCTCGAGGTCGTCTTCGCTCTCGGCCTCCAGTTCGGCCTCGAGGTCGAGACCGAAGCCCTCCAGGAGCTCCTTGTCCTCGTCCTCGGGCGAGACCATCTGGATCTTGTAGCCGAGCTCGGCGCCGAGGACCTCGAAGGTCGCCTCGTCGAGAGACTCGGTGGCCGTGGCCATCTCACCCAGGTTGAAGAGGATCGTCACCAGCGTGCCGGGCTGGACGGTGTAGCCGTTGAGGGCCTCCAGCTTGTCCGCGAAGTCGGCGATCGAGGCGCCGCGACGGAGACGGATGATCTCGCCGTTGCCGCGCGAGACGTTGACGCCGCCGACGACCGGCGCCGACCGCATCTCGAATTCCTGCCGCTTCGCCCTGCGCGACTTGCGCTGCTTGGACTTTCCGCCGCCCTTGCCGAAGGCACCCGCGGTACCGCCGCCGGGGCCGCGGCCGCGGCCGCCACCACCGCCGGGACGACCGGCGAACCCACCACCGGGCGCACCGGCTCCGGGCGCACCGGGGCGCTGGAAGCCGCCACCGGCACCGCCGGGACGACCGGGGCCGCCGGGGCGCTGCTGGAACGGCGCGCCGGGACGACCGCCGCCGCCGGGACGACCCGCACCACCCGGGCGCGGAGCGCCGGGACGGGGAGCGCCGGGGCGCGGAGCCTGAGGACGCGGGATGTTGCCCGGGGTCGGGCGCTGGCCCATCCCCTGCGCCGAGGCGAAGGGGTTGTTGCCGGGGCGCGGCCCGGCGGGACGCTGGCCCATGCCCTGCGAGGACGCGAACGGGTTGTTGCCCGGACGCGCGCCACCGGGACGGGGCGCGGCGGGCGTCGCCGAGCCGGGCGTCGCCGACTCGGGGCTGGCCGGAGCGGGGCTGGCCGGAGCAGGGGTCGCCGGAGCGGCCGGAGCCGGGGTCTCTGCTGCGGCGGGTGCCTCGGCGGCGGGAGCGGCCGGGGCCGCGGGGGCTGCCGGGCGCGCAGGACCGGGCTTGGCGCCGGGTGCCGCGGGCTTGGCGCCGGGTGCCGCCGGCTTGGCGGCGGGACGTGCCTGCGCGGGTGCGGCGCCGGCGGGCTTCGCCGAGCCTTCCGCCTCGAGCGCGGCACGAAGCTTGCGAGCCACCGGGGGCTCGATGGTGGACGAGGGGCTCTTGACGAACTCGCCGAGCTCCTTCAGCTTCGCGAGGGCGACCTTACTGTCGACGCCGAGTTCGGAAGCGATCTCGTGTACGCGTGGTTTTGCCACAATTCTCCTGTCTGGGGCCTACCCCGGACAGGGCAGACCGTTACGTGCGGACGGGTCTCATTTCGAGCCGTTCACTTTGAGTCCATAGCCGTTCAGCCGTTTCGCTGGTGGGTGGTTTGAAAGGTCTGCATGTCGAGCGGGCTCGACACGCGTAGTGCTCGTCCGAAGGCGCGGCGCCGGGTGGCGGTCTCCACACACGCATCCGTGTCATGCACCCACGCACCCCGGCCCGGGAGGACGGCCTTCTCGTCTGCGACGAGGACACCGTTTCGGGCGACGACCCTCAGAAGAGAGGATCGGGGGGCACGCGCGCGGCATCCCACGCACGTTCGAACAGGTTCCATCCTACCCCCTCTGCGTTTCGTCTCGCTTCGCTCGCTCAACGACCGGAGCCGATCGCTCGCTCCGGGGCGGCCGTCACGACTCCAGGATGCTGTCAGGCTGGATGTCGATCTTCGCGCCGGTCAGCTTGGCGGCCAGTCGGGCGTTCTGGCCCTCCTTGCCGATCGCGAGCGACAGCTGGTAGTCGGGCACGAGCGCTCGAACGGCCTTGCTGTTCGCGTCGAGGATGAAGCTCGAGGTCACCTTCGCCGGCGACAGCGCGTTGGCGACGAACTTGGCGAGCTCCGCGTCGTAGTCGACGATGTCGATCTTCTCGCCGCCGAGCTCCTCGGTGACCGCTCGCACCCGGCGCCCGAGCTCGCCGATGCAGGCGCCCTTCGCGTTGATGGCGGGGTCGTTGGCCTTGACGGCGATCTTGGTGCGGTGACCGGCTTCGCGGGCGAGGGAGACGATCTCGACCAGCCCGGAGGCGATCTCGGGCACCTCGAGGGCGAAGAGCTTGCGGACGAGCCCCGGGTGGGTGCGCGAGACGGTGATCGCCGGACCCTTGGTGCCCTTGGCGACCGAGGTCACGTACACGCGCACGCGCGAGCCGTGCGCGTAGTCCTCGCCGGGGACCTGCTCCTCCGGCGGGAGGATCGCCTCGATCGTGCCGAGGTCGACATGCACCATGCGCGGGTTCGGGCCCTGCTGTACGACGCCGGCGACGATGTCGCCCTCCTTGCCCCGGAACTCGCCCAGGATCGCGTCGTCGGCGATGTCGCGGAGGCGCTGGCTGATGACCTGCTTCGCCGCGAAGGCGGCGATGCGGCCGAAGTCCTCGGGCGTCGACTCCTCTTCGCCGATGACCGCGCCCTCCTCGTCGAGCAGAGGCACGAACACGGCGACGTGACCGGTCTTGCGGTCGAGGACGGCGCGAGCGCCCTCGGGGAGCTCACCCGTCGGAGACGTGTGCTTGGCGTAGGCAGTGAGGATCGCCTGCTCGATGATCCGCACGAGCTCCTCGAAGGGGATCTCCTTCTCTCGCTCGACCGTGCGCAGCAGTCCCAGATCGATGTCCACAGGTGCCTCCCTCTTCAGATGTCCTGCCCCGGCGTCACCGCCGCGGCATCCACACAACGTTACCCGATGCCCGGCGACGCCGTCCTGGCATCACGCCCCGTCGATCGCCATACTGACCGGATGGACGCACTCAACGACTTCCTGCTGACCGGTGGCGACCTCCTGTGGACGTGGCTCGTCCTGCCGGTCGTCGTCGGCCTCGGCCTCTACTTCACGGCACGCTCCGGCGTCGTGCAGTTCCGGCTGATCCCGGAGATGTTCCGCACCCTCACCGACAAGACCCCGAGGGACGCCGCGGGAGAGCCGCAATCCGTCTCCGCGTTCCAGGCGTTCACGATCTCCGCGGCGTCGAGAGTCGGTGTCGGCAACATCGCCGGCGTCGGGACCGCCATCGCCGTCGGCGGGCCGGGCGCGGTGTTCTGGATGTGGCTGATGGCGTTCATCGGCGGAGCGTCCAGCTTCATCGAATCCTCGCTCGCCCAGCTGTTCAAGACGCGGGACCGGGGGAGCTTCCGCGGTGGGCCGGCGTACTACATGGAGCGGGGACTGGGCGCCCGCTGGATGGGCATCGTCTTCGCCGCCATCCTCATCGTCTGCTTCCCGTTCGCGTTCAGCTCGCTGCAGGCCAACACGATCACCAGCACCCTCGTGACGACCTTCCAGGCCGACGCGACGTGGCTCCCCTGGGCGATCGGAGCGGCAATCGCGCTGCTCACCGGGCTGGTCGTCTTCGGCGGCGTGCGGCGCATCGCGTCGGTGACCCAGACGCTCGTGCCGCTGATGGCGATCGCCTACCTCCTCATCGGCCTGGCGGTCGTGGCCCTTCACATCACCGAGGTGCCGCGCGTGTTCGCGGCGATCTTCACGCAGGCGTGGGGCTTCAACGAGGTCGTCGGCGCCGCCTTCGGCTACATCGTGCTCACCGGCGTCAAGCGCGGCATGTTCTCCAACGAGGCGGGCCTCGGCTCGGCCCCCAACGCCGGCGCCAGTGCGGCCGTGACCCACCCGGTCAAGCAGGGCCTCGTGCAGACCCTCGGGGTCTACTTCGACACGTTCCTCGTCTGCTCGATCACGGCGTTCATCATCCTCGTCTCGGTCCCCGATCTCGCCGGGGCGACGAGGGGGATCGACCTCACCCAGGGGGCGCTCGTCTCCACGCTCGGCGACTGGTCCAACGTCGCGCTCAGCGTGATCGTCTTCATGCTGGCGTTCTCGTCCATCCTCGGCAATTACTACTACGGCGAGTCCAACATCGAGTTCATCACCCGGAGCCCGGGTGTCCTCACCGGTTACCGGGTGGTCGTCGTCGTCGCCGTGCTCCTGGGCTCGGTGGCCTCGGCCGACCTCGTCTGGAACCTCGCCGACGGCGTGATGGGCCTCATGGCGCTCATCAACCTCATCGCCATCGCGCTGCTGTCCCCCATCGCCTTCCGCCTCCTCAAGGACTACACCGCACAGCGGCGTGCCGGCCGCGACCCCGTCTTCACCCGGGATCTGCTTCCGGAGGTCACGGGCATCGAGTGCTGGGAGGACGAGCTGACCGTGACCGGTCCGATCGACCTGCCGACCCAGCGCCGCCAGGCCAAGAAGCACCGCGACCACCTCCACTCCCCCGACGCCACGTGAGTACCGTGGTCGCATGACCTCTCGTGCGGCGACCTCGCGTGCGAGTTCGCGATCGGCCGCCAAGCAGGCAGCCCGCGAAGCCCGCTCCTCCACCGCG
>Ga0160439_1000430_pt1 | contig 20376 bp, 17 predicted proteins | sample HID1975M_E0MG_FD_108201 | JGI IMG/M metagenome (GOLD analysis project Ga0160439, IMG submission 108201) | Enriched soil microbial communities from UW Madison campus, WI, USA - HID1975M_E0 MG | ecosystem: Environmental > Terrestrial > Soil > Unclassified | place: USA: Madison, Wisconsin... | reverse complement strand
GACCAGGTTGTCGATCTCGGCTTCCTGGCTCCAGAGAACCATGAGGGCGATGATCTTGATCTTGGACAGCGGCACGGGCGTTTCCGGCGAAGCCAGGCCCCGGTCGATGACGATTTCGCGCAACGGCGCCGGCAATACGCCGGCCGATTCCAGGAAGGCGATGAAGCCGATGGATTCGGTGCCGAGCTGGCTGTATTCGTTGTCGGTGTAGATCCGGGTTCCCGAGGTGGGAGCCTGAGCGAGGTCGACGCATCGTTCCGTGGTCTCGGCCAAACCGTACAGCCAGCCGAGCGCGTCGTCGATGTCTTCGTGCTCGAAACCGGCGGCGGCAAGCCGCTTAGCGAGCACATCGGCCGCAGGACAGGCTTGCGGCGTGTAGTAATTCTCGAACAGATAAACCAGGATATCGAACATATGGCGCAGTTTTGTGCCTGTTTGCACAGTCGGCCCGCAGATCGGCAGACCAGCAAACATGAATTTTACTTTACGCTGATTTATTTAGCCGGGCAACCGGCGAAAAGGCGGAATGTTGTATGTCGTCACCCTGTGGATCCAGGCCCCTATTTTGCCGGTATTTACTGCCAACATCCGGGATTGGACGAAATAAAAAAGGGGCGGACCGTAGTCCGCCCCTTTTAATTCCACGCCGTCCGGGTCAGGCCGCCTTGGCCGCGGTCTCGAGTTTCAGTTCCGCCAACTGGCGGATGAAGACGGGGATGCAGATGGCCAGGCCGACCAGGCCGCTCGTCAGGCCGGGGATGATGGTCAAGAGCGCGCCGACGGTGCACAGCCACCGTTCCCAGCTCTTCATGCCGACCAGCATGTAGCGCGAGAACGCCGCCGACAGCAGCACCAGGCCCACCATGCAGCCGAACAAGGTCACCCAGAAGTCATACCAGGTGAAGCCCTGTACCGAGATCAGCAGCGAGGGCGAAAACACGAACACGAACGGCACGATCAGCTTGGTGATGCCCAGCCTGAACGCCGTGTTCCCGGTCTTGAACGGGTCGCTGCCCGCCATGCCCGCCGCCGCATACGCAGCCAGCGCCACCGGTGGCGTGATGTCCGCCAGGATGCCGAAATAGAACACGAAGAAGTGCGCCGCGATCGGCTGCACGCCCAATTGCACCAGCGTGGGTGCCGCCACGGCGACCATGATCAGGTAGTTCGCGGTGGTGGGCACGCCGCAGCCCATCAGGATGCAGACGATGCCCGTCATGATCAGCGCGGCCAGCAGCGTCAGTGTCTGCATGTTGGCCATGGCGTCGGGAATGATCATGGCCGCGCCGCCGGCCAGCACCTGCGATGCCGAGATCACGATGTACGAGATCTTGAAGCCCACGCCCGTCAAGGTCACCACCCCGATCACGATGCCCACTGCGCCTGCCGCCGCGCCGACTGCCAGCGCGTACTTGGCGCCGGTCTCGAAGGCTTCGTACAGATCGCGCCAGCGCAGGCGCTGATACGGATTCAACAGGCCCACCAGGATGCAGCCCGTGATGCCCGCGAATGCCGCCAGATAAGGCGTGCGGCCGCTGGCCAGCACGCCCACCAGCAGGATCAGCGGGATCAGGGTGGGCCAGCGCATCTTGAACGATTGCTTGAGCTTGGGCATTTCTTCGGCGGTCAGGCCGCGCAGGCCTTCGCGCTTGGCTTCGAAGTGCACCTGCATGAACATGCCGAAGAAGTACAGGAAAGCCGGGAAGATGCCGGCAATCGCGATCTGCTGGTACGGGATGCCCAGGAACTCGATCATCAGGAACGCGGCCGCGCCCATGATGGGGGGCGTGATCTGACCGCCCGTGCTGCTGGCCGCTTCCACGCCAGCGGCGAAGTGCCGCGGATAACCGACCCGGATCATGGCGGGAATGGTCAGCGACCCCACGGTCACCGCGTTGGCCACCGACGACCCCGACAGCATGCCGAACATGGCTGAGCCGAAGACGGACACCTTGGCGGGGCCGCCGGCATAGCGGCCGGCCACGGTGGAGGCCACGTCCAGGAACAGCTGGCCCAGCCCGATGCGGGTGGCCAGCACGCCGAACAGCACGAAGTGGAACACGTAGGTCGCCACCACCCCCACCGCCACGCCGTACACGCCCTGGCTGGTCAGGTACATGTGGTTGACGATCTGCGGCCAGGTGTTGCCCGCATGCTTGAGCAGGCCCGGAAAGTACGGGCCGAACATGGCGTAGGCCATGAAGACCAGCGCGATGATGGGCAGCGGCCAGCCCATCGCTCGGCGCGTCGCTTCCAGCAGGCCGATCAGGAGGATCGAGCCCATGAAGACGTCCATCGGCATCGGGTTGCCGACGCGGAATGCCAGGTCTTCGAAAATGTAGGGGATGTACAGCACCGACAAGGCCAGCGCGATGGCGATGATCCAGTCGTACAGCGGAATGCCGCCGGGCGACAGCCACGTCGACTTGGGCTCGCGCTGGTAGTGCGACTTGGAAAAGCCGAACACCAGGAAGATCAGGCTCAGCACGAAGGCCAGGTGCACGCCGCGGTGCGTGGCCTCGCGCAACAGGCCGAAGCCCGCCGTGTAGTAGTGAAAGAGCGACAGCGTGACAAGCAGGCCCGACACGATCCAGGTCGCCGTCTTGTCCAGCGGCCGGAAGCGGATCTCGGAGTCGTATTTCTCCGCCAGCTTCTGGGTTTTCTCGTGATCTATTTCCATCGCCGTGATTCTCAGGATGATTCAGCAAGCAGGGCCGCGCACGGCGGCCCTGCTAAGCGCGGCGCAAACACGCCGCAGGTAGATGCAATGGCGCTGCCCCCTGCAGCCTGACGCCACGTCCGCCGCCTCACACCGCCGCCGCCATTCCGGGCCGCGCGGATCCGGCTTTGCCGGTCCGCTGCGGCGCCCCTGGGGGAGGCGCCGCAGGCGCTAGGGGGGGCCTACTTCAGGCCTACTTCAGGCCTACTTCAGCAGGCCGATTTCCTTGTAGAACTTCTCGGCGCCAGGATGGAACGGGATGCCCGCGCCCTTGATGGCGTTGTCGCGGGTGATGAGCTTGCCCTTGGCGTGGCCCGCGTCCAGCGTCTTGCGCGTGGCGTCGCTGTACAGCGCCTTAGTCACGTCGTAGACAGTCTGTTCAGGGATCTTGGCCGAGGTGACCATCTGCGCGTTGACCGAGATGGTCTTCACTTCCGGCAGGTTCTGGTAGGTATTGGCGGTAATGACGTCGGGCGTGAAGAACTCTTGCTTGGCGCGCAGCGCGTCGATCTCGGGGCCCACCAGCGGCACCAGTTCGATGTTGCCCGTGGACGCCAGTTCGGCGATGGCGCCGGCAGGGGCCCCGCCCACGAAGAAGAATGCGTCCAGTCCGCCGTCCTTGAGCTTGTCGCCCGCCTGGTTGGGCTTGAGGTATTCGGCCTTGATGTCCTTATCGGTCATGCCGTAGGCACCCAGGATCAGGCGCACGTCGACCAGGGTGCCGGAACCCGGCTCGTCCATGGACACGCGCTTGCCCTTCAGGTCGGCCACGCTCTTGATGCCGGCGCCCTTGCGCGTCACCAGGTGGATGCTTTCCGGGTACAGGGTGGAGACCAGGCGCAGGTCCTGCGCCTTGGGCTTGCCCTCGAACGTGCCGGTGCCGCTATACGCCCAGTACGCCACGTCGGATTGCGTGAAACCCGCTTCGAACGAGCCGCCGATGATGCCGTTGATGTTGGCCACCGACCCGTTGGAGGCCACCGCCGTGGCGATGAGCTTGCCGGGTTGCGAGACCGCGTTGCCGATGATGCCGCCGATCGGGTAGTACGTGCCGGCGGTGCCGCCCGTGCCGATGCGGAAGAATTGCTGGGCCTGTGCGGAACCCACGGTGCCGACCGCGGCGACCGCAACGGTCAGGGCGGTGATCCAGTGCTTGAGTTTCATGCGAGCTTCTCCGGGACTTTGTGACGGGTTTATCAACGTGACGTCTTGCGTCGGGTCGTTCCTGCCGCGGGCATATGCCAGGGCAAAAACGGGCCTCCCCCTGGGGGCCATTTCTATGATGAAATTCTGTCATGTAGGGCACGGGTAGCCAATGGTTACGGCGCTATCGTTTACCTGGGGGTAAGCAGTCCCTTTGGTTATGGATGGTCCCGCTTTGGTTATGGCGTGCGGTTTTCGTGAATGCTGATGGAGTCACCCGATGTCCCAGGAAGTCATACGCGGCATAGCGCTGCCTCCACCCGCGCAACCGGGCGATCCTCTGGCGCGCGTCGACACGCCCAGCCTGGTGCTGGATCTGGCGCCCTTCGAGGCCAACCTGCGCGCCATGCAGGCCTGGGCCGACCGCCACGACGTGGCCTTGCGCCCGCACGCCAAGGCACACAAATGCCCGGAAATCGCTTTGCGCCAGTTGGCGCTGGGCGCGCGCGGCATCTGTTGCCAGAAAGTCAGCGAAGCCCTGCCCTTCGTGGCCGCCGGCATCCGCGACATCCACATCAGCAACGAAGTCGTCGGACCCGCCAAACTGGCCATGCTGGCGCAATTGGCGCGCACCGCCAAAATGAGCGTCTGCGTGGACAACGCGCAGAACCTGGCGCAGATTTCCCAGGCGATGGCGCAGGCCGGGGCCGAGATCGACGTGCTGGTCGAGGTGGACGTGGGCCAAGGCCGCTGCGGTGTGTCGGACGACGCGCTGGTGCTGGCGCTGGCGCAACAGGCGCGCGATCTGCCGGGTGTGAATTTCGTGGGGCTGCAGGCCTATCACGGGTCGATGCAGCACTTTCGCACGCGCGAAGAGCGGTCGCAGGTCTGCCGGCAGACGGCGCGCATCGCCGCGTCGTATGCGCAGTTGCTGCGAGAAAGCGGCATCGCGTGCGACGTCATCACGGGCGGCGGCACGGGCAGCGCAGAGTTCGACGCGGCAAGCGGCGTTTTCACCGAGCTGCAGGCAGGCTCTTACGCCTTCATGGATGGCGATTACGGCGCCAATGAGTGGGACGGCCCGTTGACCTTCCAGAACAGCCTGTTCGTGTTGTCCACCGTGATGAGCGTGCCCGCGCCCGATCGCGTGATCCTGGACGCGGGGTTGAAATCCACTACCGCCGAATGCGGCCCGCCGGCGGTGTTCAAGGCCGATGGCCTGACCTACGCGGCCATCAACGACGAGCATGGCGTGGTGCGCGTGGCGCCGGGGGCGCAGCCGCCCGCATTGGGCGACGTGCTGCGCCTGGTGCCTTCGCACGTGGATCCCACCTTCAACCTGCACGACGGGCTGGTCGTGGTGCGCGACGGCGTGGTGCAGGATGTGTGGGAGATCGCGGCGCGCGGCTTCTCGCGCTGACCGCAGCGGGCCGCAGGCGCGCGTGCCGTGCGTGCCGGTCCTGCGGTTCAAGCCGCCAGGTTCGTCATCCCCAGGAATTGCCGCAGTTCGGGGGTGGCGGGCGCCGAGAACAATTCTTCGGGCGGTCCGATCTCATGCACGCGGCCCTGATGCATGAACACGACGCGGTCGCACACTTCGCGCGCAAAGCGCATTTCGTGTGTGACCATCAGCAGGGTCATCCCGTCAGCAGCCAGCTCGCGCACCACCGCCAGCACTTCGTTGACGAGTTCGGGGTCCAGCGCCGACGTGATTTCGTCGCACAGCAGCGCCAGCGGCTGCATGGCCAGCGCGCGGGCGATCGCCACGCGCTGCTGCTGACCGCCAGACAGCTCTTCCGGCCATGAGTCGAACTTGTGCGCCAAGCCCACGCGGGTCAGCATGGCGCGCGCCAGGTCGGCCGCCTGCGCTTCCGGCATGCGCTTGGCCACCATGGGCGAGAGCATCACGTTGCGCCCCACCGTCAGGTGCGGGAACAGGTTGAACTGCTGGAAGATCATGCCCACCTTCAGCCGCAGCGCTCGCAGCCGCAATTCGTCGTCGCCCAGTTGGGCGTCGGCCACCATGATGGCGCCGCCGTCGATTTGCTCCAGCCCATTCACGCAGCGCAGCAGCGTGCTCTTGCCCGAGCCGCTCTTGCCGATGATGGCGATGACCTCGCCGGGTTCGACGCGTAGCGTCACCCCCTTCAGGACTTCGTTGTCGCCGAATTTCTTGCGGACGTCTTCAAGGGCGATGAGGGGCATGCAACTTCCTTTCCAGCCGGAGGCTGAGGCGCGACAGGGGCCAGCACAGCGCGAAATAGATCAGCGCGGCGCAGGCGTAGACGGTGAAGGGGCTGAAGGTGGCGTTGGTGATGACGGTGCTGGCCTTGGACAGCTCCGTGAATCCGATGATGGATGTCAGTGCGGTGCTCTTGACGATCTGCACCGCAAAGCCCACGGTGGGCGCGATCGCGATGCGCATCGCTTGCGGCAGCACCACGTAACGCATTTGCTGCACATAACCCAGCGCCAGGCTGGCCGACGCTTCCCATTGCCCCTTGGGAATGGCTTCCACGCAGCCGCGCCAGATCTCGGCCAGGAAAGCGCCCGACCACAACGTCAGCGCTGCGCCGGCGGCCAGCCAGGGTGGCACTTCCACGCCCAGCAGCGACAAGCCGAAGAACGCCAGGAACAGCTGCATCAAGAGCGGCGTGCCCTGGAACAGTTCGATATAGGCCCAGCTGGTGCGCCGCATCACGGCCACGCGGGACGTCCGCATCATCAGCGCCAGCACGCCCATCAGCGCGCCGCCGGCGAACGCCACCAGCGACAGCACCACGGTCCAGCGCGCGGCCAGGAGCAGGTTGCGGACGATGTCCCAGGTTGAGAATTCAATCATCTTGCCGCCTTGCGGAACAGGCGCCGGCCGGCCAGGCGCAGCAACTGGCGCAGCAGGATGGCCAAGGCCAGGTAGATGCCCGTGGTCACCAGATACACCTCGAACGCGCGGAAGTTGCGCGACTGGATGAAGTTGGCGGCAAACGTCAGGTCTTCGGCGGCGATCTGCGAACACACCGCCGACCCCAGCATCACGATCACGATCTGCGACGACAGCGCGGGCCAGATGCGCTTGAGCGCGGGTTTCAGCACCACGTGCCGGAAGACCTGGAAGCGCGTCATCGCCAGGCTGGCGCCGGCCTCGTACTGGCCCTTGGGCGTGGCGTCGATGCCGGCGCGGATGATCTCGGCGCTGTAGGCACCCAGGTTCAGCGCCATCGCCAGGCAGGCGGCCTGCATTTCGCCCAGTTGCACGCCCAGCGACGGCAGGCCGAAGAACACGAAGAACAGCTGGATCAGGAACGGCGTGTTACGGATCACCTCCACATACGCCGCCACCGGCGCGCGCAGCCACGCCGGGCCTTGCGTGCGGACCCAGGCGCACGCGATGCCCAGCGCCACGCCGGCCACCGCGCCAAACGCGATCAGCTCGACCGTGACGCCGATGCCCTTCACCAGCACCGGCGTGTAGTCGAACACCGCGCCGAAATCGTATTGATAAGCCATGATGGCCGCCTTCAGGGCTTACAGATCCTTGGGCAGTTCGGCGCCCAGCCACTTCTGCGAAATCGCCGACAGGGAACCGTCGCGCTTGGCGGCAGCCAGGATGTCGTTGACCTTGGCGCGCAGCTTGGGTTCGTCCTTGTTCAGGCCGATGTAGCACGGCGAATTCTTGATCAGGAATTTGGTCTCGGGTTTCTTGGCCGGATTGCGCGCCAGGATGGCGGCGGCGACCACATTGCCCGTGGCGATCATCGGCACCTGGCCAGACAGGAAGGCGGTGATGGTGCCGTTGTTGTCTTCATAGCGCTTGAGCGTGGCGGATTCGGGGGCGATCTTCGACAGCTCGATGTCTTCCACCGCACCGCGCGTCACGCCGATCGTCTTGCCCGCCAGGTCCGCCGCCGACGCCACCTTCAGGTCGGCCGGGCCGAACACGCCGTTGAAGAACGGCGCGTAGGCGTCCGAGAAATCGATGGCCTTTTCGCGTTCGGCGTTCTTGCCCAGGCTGGAGATCACCAGGTCCACCTTGCGCGTCTGCAGATACGGCACGCGGTTGGCGCTGGTGACCGGCACCAGTTCCAGCTTTACGCCCAACTGCTTGGCGATGAGCTGCGCGGTGTCGATGTCATAGCCCAGGGGCTTCATGTCGGCGCCCACCGAACCGAAGGGCGGGAAATCCTGCGGCACGGCGATCTTGATGGTGCCTGCGCGGACGATATCGTCCAGCGTGTCGGCGTGCGTCAGCGGCGCGGCCAGCAGGCTGGCGGCGGTGCAAAGGGACAACAACAGGGTTCTACGGTTCATGAGGAACTCTCCAGGGCGCGCACCGCCCGGAGCGGGTCGGATGCGTTGCACACCAATTCGGTATACAAACCAGGAAAAGCAAGTTCCGTGCCATTTCGCGGCCGCTACACGGCGCTCGACGGGGACGCATCAAGCGCCCTGCTTTGGTGCGGAGGATGCCCCGAGTACGGGCATGCCGGGCACCGGATTGGATCGCGTGCCGGGTTGCCCTTCGCGTGCCCTTCAGCCGTCCAGATGGGGTTGCATCAAGGCCGCGAACCAGTCGTGGAAAACGCCCAGGCGGCGCGAGCGTTGGCGCCGGTGCGGATACAGCAGCGATACCGGCATGGCGGCCGCGCGGAAGGCCGGCATGACCTCGACCAGCTTGCCGGCATCCAGCAGGTGCTGGACGTCGAAGCGCGGAATCTGGATGAGCCCCAGCCCCGCCAGGCAGCAGGCGATGTAGCTTTCGGCATTGTTCACGACCACCCGGGCCGGCACCTGGGCGACTTGTGCGGCCCCGTCTTCCGCAAGGTATTCCCAGGGCAGTTCTCGGCCCGTCTTGGGCGACGCATAGCCCACGGTCCAGTGTCCGGACGCCAGGTCGTCGGGCCGGTGCGGCTCGCCTTGTTCGTGCAGGTAATCGGGGCTGGCGCAGTTGATCAGGGCGATATGGCCCAGCGGCCGCACGACCAGGCTGCTGTCTTCCAGCATGCCGATGCGCACCGCGCAGTCCACCCCTTCCTGCACCAGGTCGATCGCGCGGTCGGTGGAACTGAGCAGGAGTTCCAGCCTGGGATGGCGGCGCAGCAGGCTGGGCAGCGCCGGCGCGATCAGCCGCCGCGCAATGCGGCTGGGCGCATCGATGCTGAGCCGCCCCGACACCTGGCGCTGGCCGGCGTGGAACAACTGGTCGATGTCTTCCACTTCCGCCAGCAGCGGCCGCACGCGCTGCAGCAACTGTTCGCCGTCGGCCGTCAGGCGCACCTGCCGGGTCGTGCGATGCAGCAGGCGTACGCCCAGCTGGGTCTCCAATTGCTGGATGGCTGCCGACACCGAGGCGCGCGGCACCTCCAGCGCGTTGGCCGCCTTGATGAAGCTGCCCATGTCGGCGACCTGGGCGAACACGCGGTACTGGTCGAATCGGTCCATGCGTCTGGCGTCCCCTGCCGTCCACGGGCGGATCGCCCTGTGGATAACGGCAGGTGACAGATTACTTCGTCGTATAGCCGCCGTTGATCAGGATCGTCTGGCCCGTGATCCACCAGCCGTCGCTGACCAGGTGGCGGATGAACGGCACGACGTCTTCGATATCGGTCAGGCCCGTCTTGCTGAAGGGCGACAGCGCGGCCGCGGTCTTGTGGTACGCCACCGCGTCGGCGCCTTCGGCCGGGTAGAAGAAAGGTGTGTCCATCGGGCCCGGGCCGACGGCGGTCACCGAAACGCCGCGTGCGCCGAATTCCTTGGACGCAGCACGCGTGTAGTGCTCGACCGGCGCCTTGGTGCCGGCGTAGGCGGCGTAGAACGGCGTGAACGCGCCCAGCAAGGACGTCACCAGCGTGCAGACCTTGCCGTTGTCGTTCACATGGCGGCCCGCTTCTCGCAGGAAGAAGAAGGCGGTCTTGGAGTTCACCGCCGTCATCTCGTCGTACTCGGCTTCGCTGATCTCGGTGAAGGGCTTCTTCAATACTTTGCCGACGGTGTTGATGGCGATGTCGGGCCGGCCCACGGCAGCGACGGCGTCAGTGAACAGCTTCTCGACGGCGGCGGCGGTGGTCAGGTCTGCCTGCAGCGCGACGGCGCGGGCGCCTGCCGCCTCGATCGCGGTAACGGTCGCGTCCGCTTCGGCTTTGGACGCGGCGCTGTTGTAGTGGATCGCCACCGCGCGGGCGCCCTGCTGCGCCAGATCGCGCGCGATCAGGCCGCCCAGGTTCTTGGCGCCGCCGGCGATCAGTACGACTTTGCCCTTGATGGAATGGTCTGCCATGGAAAACCCCTTCATGAATCGATGGAGCTTCGAGCTTAGGCAAGCGCGTCCCCGCGATAAACCACCCGGGGCTGGATGGATCATCCAGAAAAAACGCCCAATCGCCATGAAAAAAGCCGTCCCCTTTTGTGGGGGACGGCTTTGTGCGAATCGCGCGGGGCGGGTGGCGGGCTTAATCCACCTGGGCGCCGGACTGCTTGACGGCGCGGCCCCACTTGTCGACTTCGCTGGCGATGAACGTGCCCGTCGCCTCGGGCGTCAACGGCATGGGTTCCGCACCGCGGTCACGCAGGAATTTCTGCATTTCCGGCGTGGTCAGCGCATGGCCGATCTGCTTGCTGAGGTAGTCGGTGATGGCCGGCGGCGTGTCGCGCGGGGCCAGCACGGCGGCCCAGCCGATGGCCTCGAAGCCGGGGTAACCGGATTCGGCCACGGTCGGCACGTCCGGCAATTGCGGCAGGCGCTTGGCGGTCGTCACAGCCAGCGCCACGGCCTTCTTGCTTTGCACGTGCGGCAGGCCGGCGGTGACGGAGTCCACCATCAAGGGCACCTGGTGCCCCAGGAAATCGGCCTGGGCCGGGCCGCTGCCCTTGTACGGGATGTGGCGGATGTCGATATCGGCCGCGGCCTTGAACATTTCCGCGGACAGATGCTGCGTGCCGCCGATGCCGGCGCTGGCGTAGGCCAGTTCACCCGGATTGGCGCGCGCTTGCGTCACCAATTGCTTAAGCGAGGTGATGCCCGAGGCCGGCGTGGCCAGGAACATCAACGGCACCGAGAACACGCCCGACACCGGCGCGAAATCCTTGGTCAGGCTGTAGTTGATGGTCTTGTACAGCGTCTGGTTGACCGCGGCGGCACTGCCCGCGATGACCAGCGTGTAGCCGTCGGGCGTGGCGCGCGCGGCCTGCTCCATGCCGATATTGCTGCCGGCGCCCGCGCGGTTCTCCACCACGATGGGCTGCTTGACGGCGGCGCCCAGCTTTTCCGCCAGCGCGCGGGCGAAGATGTCGGTGGCCTGCCCGGGCGGGAACGGCACGATCAGGCGGATGGGGCGTTCGGGGTATTCGGCATGCGCCGGGGCGCCGGCCGCCGCCAGCGCCAGGCCGGCGGCAAGACTGGAAAGGATACGTTTCATGATTGGTCAGTAAAAAGCGACGACGGGCGGCGCGCGGGGGCGCGCCACTTGCATAAAATAGAGCGCCCGAGCGGTCGGCCCTTTTGAGGCGGCCCGGGGCGGATCGGCGGGGGTGCGTCACGATAGCATCCCTCTGTCGGTGCTACATTTGCCTTTTCGCGCTTCCCACCCCGAAGTTTCTCCTTCACCCCTGTCCTTTCACCCCGCAGGAACCGCCATGGAATTCAGCCAGTTCAACGTCAACACCCTCATGGAGATCACCTCCCGCCCGGACCTCGTGTTCGTGAGCGGCAAGGGATCCTGGCTGGAGGATCACGCGGGCAAGCGATATCTGGACTTCGTGCAGGGCTGGGCGGTGAACACGCTGGGCCACTCCGCGCCGGAAATGCAGCGCGCGCTGGTGGAACAGTCGCAAAAGCTGATGAACCCGTCGCCGGCGTTCTACAACATCCCCTCGATCGAGCTGGCCCAGCGCCTGACCGGCGCGTCCTGCTTTGACCGCGTCTTCTTCGCCAACAGCGGCGGCGAAGCCAACGAAGGCGCCATCAAGCTGGCGCGCAAGTGGGGCCAGGTCAAGAAGAACGGCGCCTACAAGATCATCACGATGAACCACGGCTTCCACGGCCGCACGCTGGCCACCATGTCCGCGTCCGGCAAGCCGGGCTGGGACAAGATGTTCGCCCCGCAGGTGGAAGGCTTCCCCAAGGCCGAACTGAACGACCTGGAATCGGTGAAGAAGCTGATCGACGACCAGACCGTCGCCATCATGCTGGAACCGGTGCAAGGCGAAGGCGGCGTGATCCCGGCCACCAAGGAATTCATGCAAGGCCTGCGCAAGTTGGCCGACGAGAACCAGCTGCTGCTGATTGTCGACGAAGTGCAGACCGGCATGGGCCGCACCGGCAAGATGTTCGCCTACCAGCATTCCGACGTCATCCCCGACATCATGACGCTGGCCAAGGGCATCGGCGGCGGCGTGCCGCTGGCCGCCCTGCTGGCGCGCCAGGACGTCTGCGTGTTCTCGCACGGCGACCAGGGCGGCACGTACAACGGCAACCCGCTGACCACCGCCGTGGGCGTGGCCGTGTTTGACGCCCTGGCGGCCCCGGGCTTCATGGACGCCGTCAACGCGCGTTCCAAGCAGCTGTCGGAAGGCCTCTTGGCGCTGTCGGCCAAGTACGGCATGAAGGGCGAGCGCGGTTTGGGCCTGCTGCGTGCGCTGGTGATGGATCGCGACGATGGTCCTGCGATTGTGGAAGCCGCCCGCAAGCTGGAACCGCAAGGCTTGCTGCTGAACGCGCCGCGTCCGAATTTGCTGCGCTTCATGCCGGCGCTGAACGTGACGGCTGAAGAAATCGACCTGATGCTGAGCGAACTGGACAAGCTGATCGCGCAGGCGCGCAAGGCGTGATCTGAGTCTTCAGGCAGTAGTTGGCAACAAAGGCCGCATGGATATGCGGCCTTTGTGCTTTCTGGGCGATGGGCCCGCCATCCCGAGCCCCTGAACAAGGCCTAAAACGTGTACTTCGCCGTCAACAGAAACGCCCGCGGCGCGCCGAAGTGATTGTTGTCCTGGGTGCTGCCGATCGCCTGGTAGTAATACTTGTCGAACAGGTTATAGACGTTCAGGCGCAGATCCAGATTTTGTGAGGCCCGATACGCCACCACGGCATCCCACACGCTATAGCCGGGCTGGCGCACGCTATACGCAGGCAAACTGATGGCGCTTTGCACGCGGACCGCCCCGCCCACCCGCCAGGCATTCAGCGAGCCAGGCAAGGTGTACATGGTCGAGAGCTTGAACAGATGGCGCGGCGTCTGCGTGTCGTAAGGGGCGCCTGCGGAGATTGCGCCCGAATCCTCCAGATACTTGGACCGGTTGAAGGTATAGCCGGCCGACACTTGCCACGCTGGCGTGAGCGCGCCCGCCACTTCCAATTCAAAGCCCCGGCTTTCCACCTTGCCGGACGGCGCATAGCATTCGATCACGCCCGGGCTGCACGCGGACGTGGCCAGGGCTACCGGACGATTGCGCTGGCGGATCTGGAATACCGCCGCGCTGGCGTTGAGCCGGCCGTCGAAATACTCGCCCTTGACCCCCGCCTCAAGATTGGTGCCGATGACCGGATCCAGTGGCGTGCCGCTGGCGGACTGGCTGCCCTGCGGCTGGAACACGCTGGTCCAGCTGGTGTAGACGGAATGCTGGCGGTCCAGGTCGTAGATCAGGCCCGCGTAGGGGGTCAGTTCGTGATTGACCTTGTATCCGGCAGGCGGGCTGACGTAATCGCCGGACTTCAGGTTCATGTCGTATTCATACCAATCCAGCCGCGCGCCCAGCATCAGCGTCAGCGGGTCGGCGAGGCTCAGGCGGGTGGTGGCGTAGCCGCTCATCTGGCGCTGGTATCCCTTGCGCGACCACGGGTAGACGAACGCGGGCTTCTCGACGGCGCTGGAGTCCCAGTGTTCCGGGTCGACCGTCATGTTGTAGTCCAAGGGCCAGCCGCCAGGGCCGTCGTCGTCCTTGTTCTTCAGGAAGCTGCCGCCCAGCACCAGTTCATGCGTGCGCCCCAGCAGCGTGAACGGGCCGCTCAGGTAGCCGTCGACGCTGTACTGGGTCTTGTCGTAGTCATACTGGCCCAGGCCCTGCCCGAAGAACGTCGAGTCTTCCAGGGGGTAGAGGTAGCTGCCCAGCATATTCATTTTGGCGCGCAGCGTCCGGGCGGTCAGTTTGCCGGACCAGCCGTTCTCGAAACGGTGATCGAGTTCGGCGAAAAAGCTGGTGTTTTCCTTGTTCCAATAGGCCCAGTCCGGCGACAAACGGATCGAGCGATTGAAGTCGTAGAAGCTGCCGTCCCGGTGCGTCGGCAGGCCATTCCAATCCGCACCCGGGTTGTCTTCGCGGTTGTAATAACCGCCGATGCTCAGCGTCGTGTTTGCGGTGATGTCGGCTTCGATGGTGCCGTAGAAGAGCTGGCGCTGATGCTCGTAGGCCTTCTTGAAGGTGTTCGAATCCTGATAGGCCACGACGCCGCGAGCGCGCAGGGTGCCGGCCTCGTTCAACGGGCCCGAGCCGTCGACTTCGCCTCGGTAATTGTCCCAGCTGCCGGCGCTGGTGGTCACCGAAAACTGCGGCACTGCTGTCGCGCGCTTGCGCACCAGGTTGATGGTGCCCGAGGGATTGCCGGCGCCGGTCATCATGCCGGCCGCGCCGCGCAGCACTTCGATGTGATCGTACATGGCCAGTGTGGCCACGCCCTGGGTGTCGTAGTCGTAGGCCAGCGGCACGCCGTCGGCCAGGAACGAATTGATCTCAAAGCCGCGCGAGAAGAACTGCGTGCGTTCACCGCCGCCGATCTGGCGCGTGGTCAGGCCCGGCGCGTCGCGGGCGACGTCGTCCAAGGACTGAAAGCCGCGGTCTTCGATCTGCTGGCGCGTCACCACACTGACCGACTGCGGCGTCTCACGCGGCGACAGCGCGAATTTGGTGGCCGTGGACATGATCGGCGTGGTGTAGGAATGAGTGCCTTCGGTCACGCCCGGCGTCGTCGCCTCGACCGTCACCGGCGCCAGCGTGGTCGTGCTGGACGGCGCCACGGTCAGGCTGCCGTCCGCCGTGCGCCGAAGTTCCAGCCCGCTTCCGGTCAGCGCGCGCGCGGTGGCTTCCTCGACGGTCAATTGGCCCGAAACGGCCGGCGCGGATTTACCCGCTACCAGCTCGGCCCGAAACGAGATGACTGCGCCCGCAATGCGCGCGATCCGGGTCAGCGAGACATCCAGCTGGCCCGCGGGCAAATCATACTGACGCAGCGCCTGGGCATGGGCGGTGCTGGCGGCGGCTGCGATGACGCAGGCAGCCGGAAACCTGAGGGAAAGCATGGAACACTCCGTGGATGCGTGAGCACGCGTTCCATGTATGTGCATCGGCGCCATCAAAAAAACACCCGGCGCGTAAAAAAATCAGGCCAGATCGATCATCACGTACCAACGGCCCAACCGCTGCAACCGGATCGGCAGCGTATTCCTGAGCGCCTCCAGCGCCCGGTCGCCATCGTCCAGCGGAAACAGCCCCGTTACGCGCAGCCGCGCCGCCTGCGGCGACATCCGCAGCCAGCCCGGCCGGTATCGGGCCAGCGCCTCCACCACGGTTTGCAGCGGCTCGTCGTGGACTTCCAGCTCGCCGTTCTGCCAAGCGGCGGCGTGTTCCTGGCCGTTCTGCACCGCATCCATCTGCCGCGCATCGAACCACACGCCCTGCCCCGGCGCCAGGGCCTGGCGCGCGCCGGCCAGCGTAATCACCTCGGCGGCCCCGCTCAAGGCCAGGCAGAAGCTGCGCTCGGCCTCGCAACGCACCATGGCCCGCCCCTGGCCGAGCCTGACCTCGCCTTGCGGCAGGCGTACTTGCAGCCCCTGGCTGCCTCCCACCTCAAAAATCGCCGCGCCCGCCGACACCCGCAGCGTGTGCGGCCCCTCCCACGACGCCGCGCTGCGCGCATCCAGCTCCATGGTGTTGCCGTCCGGCAAGGCCACCCGCCGGCGCTCGCCGGTGCGGGTCACATAGCCCGCCGTCAGAGATTGCAAGGGCACATAGCGGTCCGCCACGCCCGCGCCCAGCAGCAACGCCCCGCCCGCCAGCGCCAGCTTCCCCAGCCGCCGGCGCTGCGCCAACTGCGGCCCCACCAGCGAACGCCGCAGCGCATCGCCATCGGCCAACAGCCCCGGCCGCAACGCGTGCAGCGTGCCGTTCAGCGCCGCGTTCAGCCGCTGCCACGCCGCGCCATGGCTCGGGCTCTCCGCCAGCCACCGGTCAAACGCCGCGCGGTCCGCATCGCTGGCCTGCCCGCTGGACAAACACACCTGCCATTCGATCGCCGCCTCGCGGGTGCGCGCATCCAAAGCCGTCATACCCCAAACACCTCGCAGCAACGGCGCAGGGCCTGCACGATGTACTTGCGCACCATGGTCGGCGACACCTTCAGCCGTGCCGCAATTTCCACATGCGTCATGCCATCGAGCTGGCTATACAGAAACGCCATCCTCGCCTTGGAAGACAGCCCGTCCAGCGCCGTATCGAGTCTCTGCAAGGATTGCAGCGCCTGCACCCGTTCCTCGGCCGACGGCTCCAGCGCCTCGGGCTGCAAGCGCAGCACCTCCAGCCACGCCTGCTCCAGCTCGCGCCGCCGCCACAGCCGCCACGTAATGCGCCGGGCGATCGTGACCAGCATGGCCCGCGGCTCGTTCAACTGCTCCAGCGCCGGCAGACACAGCAACTGCGTAAACGTCTCGCCCGCCACATCCTCCGCGTCCTCGCGGTTGCGCAACCCATTGCGCAGCCGCCGCTCCAGCCACGGATGGTCGTTCTTATAAATGGTGGAAAACCGGCTATCGCGTGTCGAGTCCACGGTGTGGGCTATCAATGAATGGGAATCGTTATCAATTATTGCATAGCGAGCGCCGCCGCTTCTAGTCCCACCCCCCGCTTCTGCGTAAACGCCCCGTCGTGCTACGACTCGACAATCTCAGCAAACGCTACGGCGACTACCTCGTCTTCCCGGGCCTGACCCACCATTTCACGCCCGGGTGCGTGGCGCTATGCGAAGAAGACAGCACCGGCAAATCCACCCTCCTGAATCTCATCGCCGGCGCCATCACGCTCGATAGCGGAGACGTCTGGATAGATGGGCATTCGATGATTCACACTCTCTGGGACTGGAGCCGCATCTGGACAAGCGCGTTGAACAGATGTCGACGGGGACGTGGCGTAAGGTCTTTGTGACAGCGGCGGCGTTGGGTGCTCCTCACCGGCCGCAGAAAGTAAGACGAAGGATGAGTGGTGCTTTTTGCGGTCCTAGTACATGCGTTCGTTAGGAAAAATATTTTCCCAAGAACGGAAATTCTGGTGCGCAAGCTGCTCTGATGCTTGATGCGATCATTTCATCCCCGGCGGTATGTGACCAAATACCCAGGTAATAATTTCCCGTATCTTCTTTGGAAAACACGATCCATTCACCAGTGAGCTTCCCCTTGCTCCCTCGCTCTTCCATTGATTCAAAGACGATTCGGTTAGATAGCTCTTCGATCATTTGCCTGGTTACTACCGGGCTTTTTGTAGGATCGAGCACTTCTTCGACGATTCTTCTTGTGCCGTTTTTTCCAAGATGATTCGTGATGTTGTAAGCCATCACACTTGGTAGGGCAGGCATAAAGTGCTTGTGCCACAAGCCCTTCAAACGGTCGCCTTTGAACTGAGACGCCGGTTTAGTCTGGAGGGACGGGCGCTGGCCCTCTAAAAACCTCAATTCTTCAATGACATGCAACGGATCAATTCCGTTGACCTGCTCCAGCATCATCAAACTCAATACAAATAGAGAGCTATAGCGTCCGGCGGCTGTCCTTGCTAAGCCGTACATGAGGGCATAGTCATGAAGCTCCTTCGCAGTGACCTGCCGCGTTTGACTGCCTTCATGGACATTGAATGTCAGCTCCATACCCGTCACCTAACTTAATGAGGAAAAATGTCAGCCTGAGCCCATCGTTTGTCGATCACGATCAAGGTGAATTTACTGGAAATGCGAGTGCAAGGGTCGCTTGGTGGTTGTTCCTGCGTCCGGCGATTGTCCGGGAAATTTTAGCGTCCCAAGAAGACAACAGCAGCTGATCTGATGCGGCCGTAATTTGCTCAGGTATGCAGGTGTAATCTCGGATTATCTTGCCTTCGCTAGTCCAGTGAAGAGTCATACTGCCAAGGGATATGCCAAGCCGTCCTTCTTCAACGGATATCATAGGCACCACGCCACTGATATGACTCAATGCAGTAGCCAGCACACTAATGGCAATAGGCGATGACTGGCTTTCTGAATAGAGTTGATCACATAGTTCCGGTGCTTCTTGTGCTAGCAGTTCCTCCAAAACAAGCAGATCCTCCATTAGCAAACTGGCCTTCAGGGGGACACGGACTTTCGGCCCTTTTTTCGTATAGGTGAGGAGGAATATCTCTCGAAAGCTAGATCTAGTAACGTGTCCACGGCAGCTGGCGCTGGAGATGGGGCGGATTAATTGATCGAAATCACTGAACCAGAAGAGGTTTGAGCGGTCGTCGATGACGAGATCAACTTGAGTGCATCGACGCATGTAGACCGAAACTCTCTTCTCCTTCACCGTCAACGCTGCATCCAACAATTTTGCGCACTCGGATGGAGACGGATGCGGGCGCACGATCGCGTCCATTTCTTCGAGTGGTTCGAAGGAGTCTTGAGGTATCAGCTGGATTTTCTCCACCTTTGCAGTTGTGCGATCATCTGCGTGAATGACTTCACCACCGTTGAGCAATGATTCAAAATATCCGCTGACATTAGAAAGACGAGCGTCGGTTCCATGCTGCCAAAGTTCCGTCACTTCTACACCCAACACTGGCTTTCCATCCCTCAAACAGATGAAATCCGGTGATTCACTGGGAAATACTGACCATCTGGCACCTGATTCGTACACGTGGTCGAATGCGCGTCGCTCGTCAGTTTTGTTCATAAAAAAGAGTAATGCGGATATTGAGAGTTTCTGCCGGGTGTTTGACTGAAGTCTTCTTTTTTTGAGAGAAATCGATCTGCGTCGACTACCTAAGATCAATGGCAAAATTTTAGTCTGACACCATTATTACGCTGGATGAAAAAATATGCGAGATGATTTCTCTTCGACAACAAGAGACCTGATTGCGAAACGATCAGGCTATATTTGTGCTTATCCTGGTTGCAAGCGGATGACAGTTGCCGGTTCAGAGGACCGGAAGTCTGGCCTGACGATGATTGGCGTCGCGGCACACATTACAGCCGCGTCTGACAAGGGTCCTCGGTATGATTCGATAATGAATCGTGACGAACGAATGAGTGAGGCTAATGGGATTTGGACCTGTCAAAACCACGGTAAATTCATCGATGATAATCCGAGTCGATGTTCAGTTGTCGAGCTTCGACGTTGGAAAGCTCTTCATGAGAAATGGGTTCTTGATAGAGTCCGTGGTGGAATGCATGTCTTTAACCGCGGTATAAATCGTCTAATTTTTAATAATTTAGGAAAATTTAAAGCCGAAACGGCAATTTCATTTTCTCGAAATAACATTATTGTGGGAGGTAATGAATCGGGAAAGACGTCAATTTGTCAAACCTTGTCAGCCTTTTCCGGTGGGGAGGGTTGGAGGAAATTTGATCAGAGATTCGATTTTTCCAAGCGCGCAGCCGAGCGGACGTATATCGAACTCAAGCAGCAGACAGATGAAATTACGACGGACATAAAATTGAGCCCTCAGGCGGAATCGTCGCCTGGAGAAGAACAAGAAAACTCATGGCAGAGAGTTCACATAGAAGTTAATGGATGCCCAGCGCCTGATTGGCCTAAATCGCTATGCCGGGTTCTGCATTTTGACGAGCAGCTGAGTAATGCATGTCGTTCGGATCAAGATGACGCTTTTGCGAATGCTCTTAGATATTTGGCAAACATCCTTGGTACTGATGAGGATTTGATCTGGGATTCTCTTCGAGAGGAAATTTTTGCGACCTCTTTCTTTGGTAGCAGATTTAGAAGAGTGGGATATCGCAAGATTGAAGTACTGGTACCTGATGGCCGAAAATTTTTTCTGCCTCATTGGTGCTTGAGCGAGTCAGAGCAGAAAATTGCATTTCTGGATATAGCTCTAAAGCTAGTTCCATCTGCGTCAAGAAGCGAAAGCTGGATATACATATTCGACACAGGTTTTTTTCAATCACTGGACTTAAGTCGAAAAATATACCTATTCAAGAAGATCATGGAACTTGAATACAACAACGTTCAAACCTTGTTCTGTTTACACTCTGTCGAGGATGCCGAGGTCCTCAAGGATGTTCAACTCGACAGGTGGGTTAACGCTCAGTGCTTTGACGGGATAACTCTGCATTCTTTTATTTGACCTGTTTATGCGATTCAAATAATGGTATCAGACTGGACTAACCCGGATTCCCGGACAGTTTGGTTAAGGCACTGCGGCCTCAACCTGAGCAGGGGTTCTATAGCCTAGCCCCTGGTGGATTCGCTGGCGGTTGTAGAAGACCTCGATATAGTTGAAGATCGCCAGCCGTG
>Ga0160439_1000421_pt1 | contig 21014 bp, 18 predicted proteins | sample HID1975M_E0MG_FD_108201 | JGI IMG/M metagenome (GOLD analysis project Ga0160439, IMG submission 108201) | Enriched soil microbial communities from UW Madison campus, WI, USA - HID1975M_E0 MG | ecosystem: Environmental > Terrestrial > Soil > Unclassified | place: USA: Madison, Wisconsin... | reverse complement strand
CAGCCGGGTTGCGCTCCTCGAGGGCACGGATCTTCTTGCCGTCGACGATGATGTTCTCGTCGTCGAAGCTCACGCTCAGCGGGAAACGGCCCAGGACCGTGTCGTACTTGAGCAGGTGCGCCAGCGTCTTGTTGTCCGTCAGGTCGTTGACCCCGACGATCTCGATGTCAGCGCCCGAGGCCACGATGGCACGGTAGAAGTTGCGCCCGATCCGGCCGAAGCCGTTGATGCCGACCTTGATGGTCACTTGCCCTCCTCGGCAGCGCCGACGAGGTCGGCGCACACAATTGGTGGTGGGGACACGCACGCCGGTGTGCGTTCCGCTCGCCCGAAGCCGCCCTGCACCGGGTCATGCCCAGCACGTGACGGTCTTGTGACGATCGGATGACATGAGCCTATACCCGTGACGAGCGCCACTGTGCCCCGGAGGTCCCAGACGGGCCCCTCGTCCACGTGGTGGGATGCGGCGCGCGTCAGAGGTCGAGCAGGTCCGGGCTGAGGCCCGCCTCGGTGTCCGGGATGCCGAGCTCGGCCGCGCGCTTGTCGGCCGTGGCCAGCAGCCGGCGGATGCGACCCGCGACCGCGTCCTTGGTCAGCGGCGGGTCCGCGAGCTTGCCCAGCTCCTCGAGCGAGGCCTCCTTGTGCGCGAGCCGCAGCTCGCCGGCCTCGCGCAGGTGCTCGGGCAGCTCCTCGGCGAGGATCTCGAACGCCCGCTCGACGCGGGCACCCGCCGCGACGGCCGCGCGGGCCGACCGGCGCAGGTTCGCGTCGTCGAAGTTCGCGAGCCGGTTGGCGGTGCCACGCACCTCGCGGCGCACGCGCCGCTCCTCCCAGACCAGCGTCGTGTCGTGCGCGCCCAGGCGAGTGAGCATCGCGCTGATCGCGTCGCCGTCGCGGATCACGACGCGGTCCACGCCACGCACCTCGCGGGCCTTGGTCGCGATGCCCATGCGACGGGCGGCGCCGACGAGGGCCAGTGCGGCCTCGGGACCCGGGCACGTGACCTCGAGCGACGACGACCGGCCCGGCTCGGTCAGGGAGCCGTGGGCCAAGAACGCTCCACGCCAGGCGGCCTCGGCCTCGCCGACGCCCCCGGAGACGACCTGGGGCGGCAGGCCGCGCACCGGTCGGCCGCGGTTGTCGAGCAGGCCGGTCTGCCGGGCGAGCGACTCGCCGTCCTTGACGACGCGCACCACGTAGTGGCTCCCGCGCCGCAGACCGCCGCCGGAGACGACGATGATCTCGCTGTCGTGGCCGTAGACCTCGAAGATCGCCTGCCGCAGCCGGCGGGCGGCGATCGCCGTATCGAGCTCCGCCTCGATGACGATGCGGCCCGAGATGATGTGCAGACCGCCGGCGAACCGGAGGGTCGCCGAGACCTCCGCCTTGCGGGCCGACGTCTTGTCCACCTTGAGACGAGCGAGCTCGTCCTTGACCTGTGCCGTCAACGCCATGGGCGTCATCCTGCCATCACGCTCGCCGCCCGTGGGACGGTCAGTCGCCCCGGCGTGAGACGTCACCCCACGTGGCCTCGATGACGTCGCGGTATGCGGCCGCGAGACGGAGGGGGTCGTGCTGGGCCGTGCCGTCGCCGCGGCTCACCTGCCGCAGGAGCAGGCGCGAACCGCTCGTGCCGCACCGGTCGGCGAGCGCGCCGATGTCCTCGACGGCGGCCGGATCGGCGACGACGGCGTAGATGGGCAGATCAGGAGCGTGCGCGTGCAGGACCTCGAGGTAGTCCTCGGCGCGCATGCCGGCCGTCTCGCCGTCCTCCTCGGGCTCGAGGTTGAGGGTCACCACGATCCGCGCGGGCGTCCGGTGCAGCGCGTCGCGCAGCTCGGGCACGAGCAGGTGCGGCAGCACGGAGGTGTACCAGGAGCCCGGTCCGAGAACCACCCAGTCGGCGGCATCGACGGCCGCGACCGCCTCGCTGCACGCGGGCGGGTCCGCCGGCACGAGCCGGACCTGCTCGATGAGGTCCGTCGTCTGGGCGACCGAGGTCTGGCCCCGCACCACGTCCGCCGAGCCGTCGGTGCGGCGCACGTCGGCCTCGATCGACAGCGGCACGTCAGCCATCGGCAGCACGCGGCCGCGCGCACCCAGCAGCCGACCGACCCAGTCCAGTCCCTCGACGGGGTCTCCCAGGAGCTCCCACAGCGCCACGATGAGCAGGTTGCCGACCGCGTGCTGGTCGAGGTCGCCCGACGAGGAGAAGCGGTGCTGGAGCACGTCGCGCCAGGTCCGGCCCCAGTCGGAGTCGTCGCACAGCGCGGCGAGCGCCATCCGCAGGTCACCGGGCGGCAGGACGTCGAGCTCGTGGCGCAGGCGGCCCGAGGAGCCGCCGTCGTCGGCCACCGTGACGACTGCGGTGATCCGGTCGGTCATGAGGCGCAGCGCGGACAGGCTCGACGACAGGCCGTGACCCCCGCCGAGCGCCACGACCGCGGGGCCGCCACCGCCCGCGCGCCCGGGGACGGGCGCGGCCCTCATTCCTTGCCGAGGTCCCGCGCGGCGACCGTCACACGGTGGCCGGCGTCGCGCAACCGTGTCGCGATGGCCTCGCTGACGGCCACCGAGCGGTGCTTGCCGCCGGTGCAGCCGACCGCGATGGTCACGTAGCGCTTTTCCTCGTTGAGGTAGCCCGCGAGCACGGGCTCGAGGGCGTCCACATAGCGCTCGATGAACGTCACCGCGCCGGGCAGCCCGAGCACGTAGTCGCGCACGGGGGCGTCCCGGCCGGTCAGGTGCCGCAGCTCGGTGATCCAGTAGGGGTTCGCGAGGAACCGCATGTCGACCACGTGGTCGGCGTCGAGCGGGATGCCGTACTTGAAGCCGAAGGACACGACGTTGATCCGCAGGACGTCCTCGGTGTCGCCCGCGACCGCCGCGCGGACCTCGCGCGCGAGGTCGTGGACGTTGAGCTCGGAGGTGTCGATGACCGTGTCGGCCCGCTCACGGATGTCCGCCAGGACCGCGCGCTCCTCGGCGATGCCGTCCAGGATCCGGCCGTTGCCCTGCAACGGGTGCGGGCGGCGCACCTGCTCGAAGCGGCGGACGAGCACCTCGTCCGACGCGTCGAGGAAGAGGATCGCGTACTCGAGGCCGGCCTCGCGCAGCCCGCCGAGCACCTGGGCCAGGTCGCGGAAGAAGCCGCGGCCGCGCACGTCGATGACGGCCGCGACGCGCTGGGCGCGCGTGTCGTGCGGGCCGGTGGTGAGCATGCCGACGAGGTGCGTGAGCATCTGCGCGGGCAGGTTGTCGACGACGTACCAGTCGAGGTCCTCGAGCACGGCGGCCGCGCGCGACCGGCCTGCCCCGGACATGCCGGTGATGATGAGCACCTGCGCGGGGTGCAGGCGCGGCGGCTCCGTCTCGGCGTCCAGCGCCGGGATGCCGTGCGGGACGGTGATCGGCGACGGCTCGTCAGTCATGTGTCCAGCATGCCAGCCGTGGCAGCGGCGTCCGCCGACGCGTCGGGCGGGTGCGGGGAGTTCACCTGATCGACATCGGGCGGCGCCGCGGCAGGCACGGCCGCGCTGTCCTCGGGGGGCGCGGGGTCGCTCGTCGGGCCGCCGGCCAGCGCCGCGACGACGGCGGCCGCCGTCCGCTCCCCCATGCCGGGCACGGTCGCGATCTCCTCGGCGCTCGCCTGCTTGAGCCGCTTGACCGAGCCGAAGTGGCGCAGCAGCGACGCCTGGCGCGCCGGCCCCAGGCCGGGCACGTCGTCGAGCACGGACGCGGTCATGCCCTTGCTCCGCCGGTTGCGGTGCGCATTGATCGCGAACCGGTGCGCCTCGTCGCGCACGCGCTGCAGCAGGTAGAGGCCCTCCGAGCTGCGCTGCAGGATCACCGGGTAGTCGTCGCCGGGGATCCAGACCTCCTCGAGCCGCTTGGCCAGCCCGCACAGGGCGACGTCGTCGATCCCGAGCTCGGCCAGCGCGGCCGCGGCCGCGGCGACCTGCGGCGGACCGCCGTCGACCACGACGAGGTTGGGCGGGTAGGCGAAGCGGGTCGGCTTGCCGGTGCGCTCGTCGATGGGGCCGGACCGGGGACGCCCGTCGTCGTCCGTCCAGTCGTCCGCGCCGAGCTCGAGGTCGCGCGCCTCTGCGCGGTCGGTCAGGTAGCGGCGGAACCGACGCGTGATGACCTCGTGCATCGCGGCGGTGTCGTCGCGCGCGCCCTGGCCCTCCGGACCGCGGATGATGAACGAGCGGTACTCGCTCTTGCGGGCCAGCCCGTCCTCGAAGACGACCATCGACGCCGACTGGTACGTCCCCTGGTTGTGCGAGACGTCGTAGCACTCGATCCGCAGCGGGGCCGACGGCAGGTCGAGCGCCTCCTGGATCTCCTGCAGGGCCTGGCTCCGGGTGGTCAGGTCCCCCGCACGCCGCGTGCGGTGCAGCATGAGCGCGTGCTCGGCGTTCTTCAGCACGGTGGCGGCGAGCTCGCGCTTGTCGCCGCGCTGCGGCACGCGCACCTGCACGCGGGAGCCGCGCAGCCCCGAGAGCCAGTCCTGGACCTGCTCGACGTCGTGGGGCACGACCGGCACGAGCACCTCGCGCGGCACGTTGGCTCCCCCGCCGTCGGCCTCCGCGCCGTAGACCTGCTGCAGCAGGTGCTCGACGAGCTCGGCGTCGTCGAGGTCCTCGACCTTCTCCACGACCCAGCCGCGCTGGCCGCGGATGCGTCCGTCGCGGACGTGGAAGACCTGCACGGCGGCCTCGAGCTCGTCGCCGGACAGCGCGAAGATGTCGGCGTCCGTGCCGTCGGCCAGGACCACCGCGTTGCGCTCGGTCGCACGCTCGAGCGTGGCGATGTCGTCCCGCAGCCGCGCCGCGCGCTCGTAGTCGAGCTCGGCGGCCGCCTCCTTCATGCGCGCCGTGAGCCGGCGCGTGAACCGGGCGGCGTCGCCCGCCATGAAGTCGCAGAAGTCCTGCGCGAGCGCCTGGTGGTCCTCGGGGGAGATCCGCCCGACGCACGGCGCCGAGCACTTGTCGATGTACCCCAGCAGGCACGGCCGGCCCTGCTGCGCGGCGCGCTTGAAGACGCCGGACGAGCACGTGCGCACCGGGAAGACCCGCAGCAGCAGGTCCACCGTCTCGCGGATCGCCCACGCGTGCGCGTAGGGGCCGAAGTAGCGCGTGCCCTTGCGCTTGGCGCCGCGCATGACCTGCACGCGCGGGAACTGGTCCGCCATCGTGACCGCGAGGTAGGGGTACGACTTGTCGTCGCGGTACTTGACGTTGAAACGCGGGTCGAACTCCTTGATCCAGGAGTACTCGAGGGCCAGCGCCGCGACCTCGGTGGGCACCACGGTCCACTCCACGGCCGCCGCCGTGGTCACCATCGTGTAGGTGCGGGGGTGCAGGTTGGCCGGGTCCTGGAAGTAGCTGCTCAGGCGCTGGCGCAGGCTCTTGGCCTTGCCGACGTAGACCACCCGGCCGTGCTCGTCGCGGAAGCGGTACACGCCCGGCTCGTCGGGGATCTCGCCCGGGGCAGGGCGGTACGAGGACGGGTGAGCCATGCCCACGAGCCTAGTTCGCGCCACCGACACCGCCCGACGGCTAGCGTGGGGCGATGGGCCCCCTGCACACGTACTCCGCCGACCTCACCTGGACCGGAGCCGGCTCGCGCGGCACCGCCACCTACACGTCGTACAGCCGCGACCACGAGGTGCGGATCGGCTCCAAGCCGCCGCTGCTCGGCTCGTCCGACCCGTCGTTCCGCGGCGACCCGGACCGCTTCAGCCCCGAGGAGCTGCTGGTCGCGGCGCTCTCGCAGTGCCACATGCTGTGGTTCCTGCACGTCGCGGCGACGGCGGGCGTGACGGTGCTCGGCTACGAGGACAGCGCCAAGGGCACCATGCGCGTCGAGGCGGCGGGGCACGGGCAGTTCACGGACGTCGTGCTGCGCCCGCGCGTCACCGTGGCGCACGGCGCTCTCGGGCCTGAGGGCGAGCCGTTGACGGACGTCGACCTCGCGCACCTGCACCACCAGGCGCACGAGCACTGCTTCATCGCGCGGTCGGTGAACTTCCCGGTCCGGCACGAGCCCTCACCCGTGCGGGTGGCGCAGGATCTCGCCCGCTGAATCGCCGAGCCCGCGACCCTCGGCGAGATATCCTGGAGCAACTGGGTCCGCGGGCGCTCGAGCTCGCGGCCGTCGTCTGAAGGGCCCGGGCATGCCGCGTTCTCGCTCTCTCTCGGTGGTCGTCGCCGCTGCTCTCGTCCTCGGTGGGATCAGCGCCGTCCCCGCCGTCGCCGCCGACGCCAGCACCGTCACCGTCACCGTGACGAGCTCGTCGGGCGCCGCGCTCGCCGGCGCCGTGGTCGAGCTGCGGGGCGCCGCGGACGAGAACGGCGAGAGCGCCGAGCAGGAACGCACGAACGCGGCCGGCACGGTGACCTTCGACGACGTCCACGGACGCGACTACGTGCTCTTCGCACGGCCCGACGGCTACCTGCCCACCTACTACGGGAACACCGTGCGCACCGCTGACGCCCGCGTGCTGACCGTGGTCCCGGGCAAGACGTCCGCGATCAGCATCGTCGCCAAGCGTGGCGCCACCGTGACCGGTCGCGTCCTCGACGCGGCCGGCAAGGGTGTCGCGGGTCTGACCGTCTGGGCGACCAACACGCACCGCCAGGGCGACGCCTACGCCACCACGAGCGCTACGGGGCGCTACGTCCTGCACGGGCTGGCGAGCGGGGCTGTCGTCGTGAGCACCGTGGCCACGACCCACGCGTTCAACGACGACGGCGCCTCCTGGGCCGGCGTCACCGTTGCCGCGACCGCCCAGCAGGGCGCGACCACGACCGCCCCCACGATCAAGCTCGGCTCCGCCAAGATCACCGGCAAGATCGCGTACACGGGCAGCACCTGGGACAAGCCCGAGGCCACTCTCGTGAACTCGAAGGGCGCCGTGGTCGCGAACGTCGGCGTGACCCCCGCAGGCAAGGTGACGTTCTCGCGAGTCAAGGCGGGCACCTATCGGGTGGTCCTCACGGGCGCGAACCAGTCCACCAAGGTCACGGTCAAGACCGGCAAGCGCGCGAGCTTCGGCACCATCACCCGGGGCAAGCGCACGACGCTCAAGGGCGTCGTGCGGAACTCCGCCGACCACGCCGTCGCGTGGGCCGGCGTCTACCTGTTCGACGCGAACGGCACGCTCGCCGGGTCCACCTGGACCAACGCCAAGGGCAGCTACTCGATCAAGGGCCTCGTCCGCGGGACGTACTCCGTGCGCGTCCAGCCGTACGACAGCTCCAAGCACTCCGGTGCGGCGTTCACCGTCACGGCGAAGCCGGGGCACAACGTGGTCAAGAACCTCAAGCTGTCCCTGGGCTCCACGGTGACCGGCTACGTGAAGCACGACGGCAAGGGCGTCGCCGGGATCAGGGTCAACGTGGGCGGCCCGCTCGGCAAGAGCGCGGTGACCGACGCGGCAGGCAAGTACCGCCTGATCGGTGTCGCTCCGGGGAAGGCCACGGTTCACGTCTTCGACGCGAGCACGGGCGGCTACCGGAACGCGAGCGCGAAGGTCGTCGTGAAGAAGGGCACATCGCTGAAGGTCGCCACCATCGCGGTGAAGTGACGTCCCGACTCAGTCCCGAGCCGTCGCCGGTGCGGGTGGCTCAGGGGCTCGCCAGCTGAGCCAGCGCGGCTCGAGCACGTAGCCCAGCCGCAGGTTGGCGCGCAGCGAGCCCTCGTTGACGGCTGCTCCCCCGGTGCCGAACACCCGGTGGCCCTGCGCCGCCAGGCTCAGGATCGACTCGGCCTTGACGGCGGTCGCCAGTCCCTGGCGGCGGGCGTCGGGGTGCGTGGCGGTGAACTCGGTCTCGACCCGGTCCGGGTGCTCGCTGACGACCGTCACGGCGCTCAGCGGCGCGTCCGGGTCGGAGTCGTACCAGTCGTCGTCGTCCGGTGCGTCGGCGACGTCCGGGTCGACGTCGCGCCGGAACGCGCCGAACGCGGACCACCCGGCACGCAGGTGTCTCCCGAGGTCCTCGGGGTCGGGCACGTCGTGCCCCGTGGCCGGCGTCCACGGGTAGTCGGCGCAGTACGCGTCGAGGTCGGCGATGCGGCCCGCATCCTGCGGTCCGAGCTGCTCGATCCGCCACCCGGCGCGCGCCGCCTCGGTGACCGCACGGAGGCACGGCCCCAGCGCGGCGTCCTGCCCGTCGCCGTCCGGGGGCAGGTGCAGCCGCGCGCCCCACGACTCGGCCACGACGCTCCACCCCGCGGCGCGCAGGACCTCGGTCTCGGGGTCGTCCTCGCGCAGCACCCGGATCTCGGGATCGACGGTCTCCGGCCCGAGGCCCTCCGGGTCGAACCGCTCGACGATGCTCACGCCGACACGCGCGCACCCTCGGGCTCGAGCACCTCGGCCAGGAAGCGACCGGTGTGGCTCGCCTTCACCGACGCGATGTGCTCGGGCGTCCCCTCAGCGATCACCTTGCCACCGCCGGACCCGCCCTCGGGGCCCATGTCGATGACCCAGTCGGCGTTCTTGATGACGTCGAGGTTGTGCTCGATGACGATGACCGAGTTCCCCTTGTCGACGAGCGACTGCAGCACGCCGAGCAGCTTGCGGATGTCCTCGAAGTGCAGGCCTGTGGTCGGCTCGTCGAGCACGTAGATCGTCCGGCCGGTCGAGCGCTTCTGCAGCTCGCTCGCGAGCTTGACGCGCTGCGCCTCACCACCGGACAACGTCGGCGCCGGCTGGCCGAGCCGCACGTAGCCGAGCCCGACGTCCGTGAGCGTCTTGAGGTGACGGCTGATCGCGGGCACCGCGGCGAAGAACTCCGCGGCCTCCTCGATCGGCATGTCGAGCACGTCGGCCACGGTCTTGTTCTTGAAGTGCACCTCGAGCGTCTCGCGGTTGTAGCGGGCGCCGTGGCAGACCTCGCACGGGACGTAGACGTCCGGCAGGAAGTTCATCTCGATCTTGATCGTGCCGTCGCCCGAGCACGCCTCGCAGCGGCCGCCCTTGACGTTGAACGAGAACCGTCCTGGCGTGTAGCCGCGGACCTTGGCCTCGGTCGTCTCCGCGAACAGGCGACGCACGTGGTCCCAGACGCCCGTGTAGGTGGCCGGGTTCGAGCGCGGGGTGCGCCCGATCGGCCCCTGGTCCACGTGCACGACCTTGTCGAGGTGATCCAGGCCGGTGATGCGCTTGTGCCGGCCGGCGACCTGGCGCGCGCCGTTGAGCTCGTTCGCGAGGACCGTGTAGAGGATCGAGTTGACCAGCGTCGACTTGCCGGAACCCGAGACCCCGGTCACCGCGGTCAGCGTTCCCAGCGGGAACGAGACGTCGATGCCCTGCAGGTTGTGCTCGCGCGCGCCGACCACGGTGAGCTGGCGCTTCTTGTCGACCGGCCGGCGCTCGGCCGGCATCGGGATGGAACGACGGCCCGAGAGGTACGCACCGGTCACCGACTCCGCGGAGGACAGCAGCCCGGCCAGGTCACCCGAGTGCACGACGCGGCCGCCGTGCTCGCCGGCGCCCGGGCCGACGTCGACGATCCAGTCGGCGGTGCGGATGGTGTCCTCGTCGTGCTCGACGACGATCAGCGTGTTGCCCAGGTCGCGCAGGCGCGTCAGGGTGTCGATCAGCCGGCGGTTGTCGCGCTGGTGCAGGCCGATCGACGGCTCGTCGAGCACGTACAGCACGCCGACCAGGCCGGAGCCGATCTGCGTCGCCAGACGGATGCGCTGCGCCTCGCCGCCGGACAGCGTCCCGGCCGGGCGCGTCAGCGAGAGGTAGTCGAGGCCCACGTCGAGCAGGAAGCCGAGCCGGGCCTGGATCTCCTTGAGCACCTGCGTGGCGATCGCGCGCTCGCGCTCGCCCAGCTCCAGGGTGTCGAGGAAGTCGCGCGCCTCGCGGATCGGCAGCTGGCAGACCTCGGCGATCGAGCGCCCCCCAACCCGGACGGCGAGCACCTCGGGCTTGAGCCGAGCGCCCTCGCACACGGGGCACGGGACCTCGCGCATGAAGGCCTCGTACTTCTCCTTGCTCCAGTCCGAGTCGGTCTCGGTGTGCCGCCGCTCGAGGAAGGTGATGACGCCCTCGAACCCGGTCGAGTACTGCCGCTCGCGGCCCCACCGGTTCTTGTAGCGGACCTTGACCTCGTGGTTCTGGCCGAAGAGCACCGCGTCGCGGGCCCGCTGGGGCAGCGCCCGCCACGGCACGCTCGTCGAGAAGCCCATCTCCTGCGCGAGCGCGGCCAGCACGCGCTGGAAGTACTCGCTCGAGATCTGCGCCCACGGCGCCACCGCACCGGCGTCGAGCGAGAGCTCGTCGTCGGGGATCACGAGCTCGGGGTCCACCTCGAGGCGCGACCCGATGCCGGAGCACTCGGGGCACGCGCCGTACGGGGCGTTGAACGAGAACGTGCGCGGCTCGATCTCGTCGAGCGTGAGCACGTGGTCGTTCGGGCACGCGCGGTGCTCGGAGAACCGGCGCTCGCGCTCGGGGTCGTCGATGTCCGCGTCGACGAGCTCGACGACGAGCAGGCCGCCGGCCAGGTTCAGGGCGGTCTCGACCGAGTCGGTGAGCCGGCGCTGCACACCCTCGCGGGCGACCAGACGGTCGACGACCACCTCGATGTCGTGCTTGAGCTTCTTCTCGAGCGTGGGCGGCGACGTGAGCTGGACGACCTCGGTGTCGACCCGAGCCCGCGAGAAGCCCTTGGCCTGCAGCTCGGTGAACAGGTCCGCGTACTCGCCCTTGCGACCGCGCACGACGGGCGCGAGCACCTGGTACTTGGTGCCCTCGGGCAGCTCGAGCAGCTTGTCGACGATCTGCTGCGGCGTCTGGGCCGTGACCCGCTCGCCGCACACCGGGCAGTACTGCGTCCCGGCGCGCGCGTAGAGCAGGCGCAGGTAGTCGTACACCTCGGTGATGGTGCCGACGGTCGAGCGCGGGTTGCGGTTGGTCGACTTCTGGTCGATCGACACCGCGGGCGACAGGCCCTCGATGAAGTCGACGTCGGGCTTGTCCATCTGCCCGAGGAACTGGCGCGCGTACGCCGACAGCGACTCGACGTACCGCCGCTGCCCCTCGGCGAAGATCGTGTCGAACGCGAGCGACGACTTGCCCGAGCCCGACAGCCCCGTGAACACGATGAGCTTGTCGCGCGGGAGATCGAGGTCGACGTTACGGAGATTGTGCTCGCGGGCGCCCTGCACCACCAGACGGTCATTCACGCCTGCGAGTGTACGTTCCACCACCGACATTCGCACAGTTGTTCGACGTGGGCGAAACGCCGAGCGCGTCGACGTGCCCCGGCGCGGTCGCCGGGCGATGCTGGAGCACCATGACTGAGCCGACGACGACTCCCCGCCCCGACCCCGTGCCGATCGCCGACTACGCCGTCCTCGGCGACGGGCGGACCGCGGCACTCGTCTCGCTGCGCGGCTCCGTGGACTGGCTCTGCCTGCCGGGCTTCGACTCCGCGGCCTGCTTCTCCGCGCTGCTCGGCACCCCCGAGCACGGCCGCTGGCTGCTCACGGTGCCCGACGCCGAGCAGGTCACGCGCGAGTACCTGGGCGACTCGTTCGTGCTCGAGACCACCTACCGCTCCCCCACCGGGACCGCGCTCGTGCGCGAGGCCATGCCCCTGGGCGACGGCCGCGCCGACCTCGTGCGACGCATCGAGTGCACGGTCGGCGAGGTCACGGTCCGCCACGAGTGGACGGTCCGGCTCGGCTACGGCGACATCGAGCCCTGGGTCACGCACCTCACGGACGACGACGGCAACGAGGCACTGCGCGCCATCGCCGGCCCCGACGCGCTGCTGCTGCGCGGCGACCGGCTGCCGCACCCCAGCGACCACCACCACGAGGACGAGTTCACGCTCAGGGCCGGCGAGGCCGTGGAGCTGGCGCTGACGTGGATCCCGTCCTGGTCGGCGATCCCCGAGCGGCTCACCGTGCCCGACCGGCTCGACGCCACGCGCATCGCGTGGGGTCTGTGGGCGCGGTCGAGCGACTACGAGGGTTCCTACCGCGAAGCCGTCGTGCGCTCCCTGCTCGTCCTGCGCCTGCTCACCGACAACGAGACAGGCGGGATCGTCGCGGCCCCGACCACGTCGCTCCCCGAGGAGTTCGGCGGCAGCCGGAACTGGGACTACCGCTACTGCTGGCTGCGCGACGCCGCGATGACGCTCGAGGCGCTGCTCGAGCACGGCTACCGCGACGAGGCCACGGAGTGGCGCGACTGGCTGCTGCGCGCCGTCGCGGGCGACCCGGCGGACCTGCAGATCATGTACCGCGTGGACGGCGGCCGTGACCTGCCCGAGCGTGAGCTGCCGCACCTGCCCGGCTATGCGGGCTCGCGGCCGGTGCGCATCGGGAACGCGGCCGTGGGCCAGGTGCAGAACGACGTCCTCGGCGAGGTCATGTGCGCGCTCGCCGCCGCACGCGACGCGGGCCTGCCCGACTCGACCGACTCCTGGTCGCTGCAGCGCCACCTGGTCACCGACCTCATCGGCCACTGGCGCGATCCCGACCGCGGCATCTGGGAGGTCCGCGGCGACCCGCAGCACTTCACGCACTCGAAGGTCATGGCATGGGCGGCCCTCGACCGCGCGGTGCGCGCCGTCGAGGACCACGGGCTCGAGGGCCCGGTCGACGAGTGGCGGCGCGAGCGCGATGCCGTGCACGCCGACGTGCTCGCGCACGCGTGGGACGACGAGCGCGGGACGTTCGTGCAGGCCTACGGCGCGACGCACGTCGACGCCGCCCTGCTCGCGATGGCGTTCGTCGGCTTCCTCCCGGCGGACGACCCGCGCCTGCGCTCGACGATCGCCGCGATCCGCGCCGACCTCGAGATCGCCCCCGGCCTGCTGCGCCGCTACCCGACGGACCAGACCGACGACGGCGTCGGCGGCGACGAGCCCGCGTTCCTCGCGTGCTCGTTCTGGCTGGCCGACGCCCTGGCCCGCACGGGTGACGCCGACGGGGCCGAGAAGGTGCTCGACGTCCTCGTCGGCCTGGTCAACGACGTCGGACTGCTCGCCGAGCAGTACGACCCCGCGGGCGGCCGCATGGCGGGAAACATGCCGCAGGCCCTCTCGCACCTCGCCCTCGTGCGCGCGGTGCACAGCCACGACCTCGCACGAAAGGAACAGGCATGACGTACGACGGCGTGGTCGAGGCGGGCGGGCCGAGCGCGGTCCGGGTGCTCGACGAGGTGGAGATCCGCAAGGTCTCCGTCGGCCCGATGGACAACAACGCCTACCTGCTCACGTGTCGGCAGTCGGGCGCCCAGCTGCTCGTCGACGCCGCCGACGAGCCCGAGCGGCTGCTCGAGCTCGTCCGCGAGGGCTCGGGCTCCGCGCGGCTCGACACCGTCTTCACGACGCACCGGCACCCCGACCACCTCCGCGCGCTCCGGTCCGTCGTGGCCGTCACGGGTGCGGCGGTCGCGGCGGGAGCCGACGACGCCGAGGCGATCAGCGAGTCCGCCGACGTGCCGGTCGGCACCCGCATGCAGCACGGCGACGCGCTCGTCGTGGGGCACGTGACGCTCGAGGTGGTCGCCCTGCGCGGCCACACGCCGGGCTCGGTCGCGCTCGTCTACCGCGAGCCGTCGGGGCGCGCGCACGTCTTCACGGGCGACTCGCTGTTCCCGGGCGGTGTGGGCGCGACCCGGGGTGACGCGGCCGCGTTCGAGCAGCTGCTCACCGACGTCTCCGAGCGCCTCTTCGGACGGCTGCCCGACGACACGTGGATCTATCCCGGGCACGGCCGCGACACCACGCTGGGGGCGGAGCGTCCCTCGCTCGACGAGTGGCGGGCCCGGGGCTGGTAGGCCTCAGCGCCTGCGCCTCCACCAGGGCTTCGTCGCGGCGGCTCCGGGGGCGGCCGGCTTCAGCTCGGCCGTCGACCGGCGCTCGCTCATCCGGCGCGCAGCCGGTGACTGGGCCGTGACCCGACCGGCGGGATCCAGCGTGAACAGCGCGAACTCCAGGTGCTGGCCGTACTGCAGCGCCTGCGCCGAGAACCCGCCGGCCGCGAAGACGAACAGCTGCACGAACGTCTCGTAGCCGCGTTGGCCGACGAGCCACTGGAGGTCGGACCGCTGGACCTGCGCGGTACCCGCATCGAGCAGGATCAACGCCCGGGTCGCCCGGACCGCGTCGCCGGCGACGTGGGCGTCCGGGTATCCCAACGCTCGCAACGCTGCGGCCACCGCGTGTGCGGTCTGCGCTCTGCTCGTCGGACCCTCGGTCATGACGACGACCGTAGTGCCGGTACCTTCTGCGGATGCTGCAGCTCGTCCGGGTCGACCACGACACCGCCCTCGCCGCACTCCGCGGTGCGGGGATCGACGCCTTCGTCGGGCCGACGGACGAGCGCGGCTGGACGGCGGTGCAGTCCGACGACGCGAGCGACACGCTCGTGGCGCTCGGGGTCCCCGTCGTCGACTACGGCTGGAGGTTCGTCCCGGAGCTCGACGACGAGCTCATGACCCTCACGATCACCGCAGCGGGTGTCGCGACAGAGATCGGGTGGGACGTCGACGAGCCGCAGGACGGTGTGGTGCTCGGCGATCCACGGCTCCTCGCCACGGAGCTCGTCGAGCACTTCGGCGGGAGTGCCGAGTCGGTCGCGCACCTCCTGGCGACGATCCCGGACGTGAACGACCTGATCGAGGACCTGAGCGAGCTGCTGACACTGCCGGAGCTCTCCGTCCAGCCACCCGAGCGCGCCGTCGTCGCGGTCCGTTCCCGCGAGGAGGCCGTGACGATGGCGGCTGCGATCGCAGGCCCGTCACTCGTCGTCGACGTCGGCGAAGGGTGGTGGGTCGTCGCTGTGGCCGAGGGCGGTGGACCCCGCGGTGTCGCGACGTGGCAGAGGACGGACGCCTTGACCCATGCGCTGGCCGAGACCGTGAGCCGCAACGACCCCGTCCTTCACCTGGGTCGCACCGGAGAGGAGCGGACGATGTTCGTCGCGTCACGCCGCGCGGGAACGGGCGTCATCGCCTGGGCCTCCCGGTGGGAGGCGACCGTGGACGAGTCGAGCGAGCAGTACACGGGTCTCGCACGAGTGCTCGGCGAGCCCGAGGTGCCCAGCCACGCACGGGCGCTGCTGCGCCGACGGTCCGATCGTCACGGGATGGCGGACCTGCTGGCGATGTTCGGCGTGCCCGCGGGCGTCCTGGACGTCTTCGAAGGAGTCGAGGGAACGCCGGCACCGCGGAGGGTGGAGCGCACCGGGTGGTCCCGAGCAGCCTGGTCGAGCGTGCGCGACGAGGTGAGGACCGGAGTCCGTGAGGACTGGCGCGTCGACCGCGAACGGTCCGTCCGCTTCGCCTGGGTGACCGTGGTCGTCCTCGCACTCGGTCTGCTGATCGAGGGAACCCTCGCGATCTTCTCGCTGGCCGTCGTCCTCTCGGGCGGCGCGCTCGTGGACGAGGAGTCGGTGTCCGGGTCGGACATCGCCTTCGTGCCGTTCGCCTTCGCTCTGACCGCGCTCTTCGTCGCGCTCCTGTGGCGAGCGGCCAAGCAGCTCGCAGCGGCACGCCGTCGAGCTCACTCCCCCAGCGACTGAAGGCACGCCGCCACCAGCGGCCGGTCGTCCACCTCGTCCGCGACCACCTCGAGGTGCGCGGCGCTCCCGTCCGCCCGGGCCAGCACGAACAGCGTGAACCCCGGCCCGCCGCCCCCGTGCCCGACCACGGTCGGCGGGACGCCGTCGGTCATGACGCCGAACCCGTAGCCCGGCTCGGCGAACGGGTGCCCGGGTACCTCGAGGCGGAGCGACGAGCGGCGTAGGACGTCCGGGATCGCCGCGCCGAGCGCGCCGCCGAGCAGCGCCCCGATCGCAGCCGCGATCTCGTCGGGATCGGCGGCGAAGGTGCCGGGGTACACCCAGCGCGGGTCGTAGGCCGGGACGTCCGGCACGGCCGAGCGGCGGACGCCGGCCCAGTCGTCGGTGCGGTCGAGCGGCTGCACCGACGACACGCCGAGCGGCCCGAGCACGCGGTCGACGAGCAGCTCGGTCAGGCGCACGCCGTGCCGCTGCTCGAGCGCGTGCCGCAGCATCAGGTAGCCGATGTTCGAGTACTGGAAGCCGCCGGGCTCGGCGACGCGCTGCGCGGCGGCGCGCTCGAGGACGAGGTCGTCGGGCCACGCGGCCTCGCGGCCGGCGACGGCCTCGCGGTAGTCGACCCAACCGGCGTAGTCACCGAGACCGGAGCGGTGCCGCAGCAGGTCGCCGACCCGCAGGTGGCCGAGAGCATCGGGGACGCGGGCATGCGTGCCGATCGCGTCGTCGAGGCCGATCGCCGGGTCGGCGAGGACCGCGACCGCCGTGAAGAGCTTGGCGATGCTGTAGACGGGGACGAGGTCGCTCATGCGTCGAGCGGACCCAGGACCGAGGTCGCGACCGTGCCGTGCGCGGACTCGTCGTCGGACGGGTGGTAGATCCCGGCAAGGACGTCGCGGTACAGGCGCGTGAGCTCGCTGCCGGTGAAGTACGCGCCGCCCCCGGAGACGCGCAGCGCGAGGTCGACGACCACGCGTGCGGACTCGGTGGCCCGGACCTTGAGGCCGACGAGCTGCGCGAACCACCGCGCGCCGTGGTCGGCCTGCTCGTCGACGTCGCGCGCGAGGGCGAAGACCTGCAGCTCCGCACCGTCCTGCGCGAGGGCAGCGTCGGCGACCTTCCAGCGGATGTCGGGGTCCTGGGAGTACGCGCGGCCGTCGAACTTGAACGACGTGCGTCGACGCGTGGCCTGCGCGCCCAGCTCGAGCGCGCGGCGGCCGATCCCCGTGTAGACGGCGGCGAGGAGCACCTCGAAGACGGCGAACAGCGCGAAGATCAGCGGGTCGGCGCTCGGGCCGGGCGGCAGGGCGCGGTAGACGTGCTCCGGGCGCGCCTCGGCGCCGTCCAGGACCGTCGTCGCCGACTGCGTGGCGCGCATGCCGAGGGTGTCCCAGTCGTCCTTGGTGCTCGTGCCGTCGCGACCGACGACTGCGTGCACGAGCCGCGGCCCGTCGGGGTGGTCCGCGTCGAGGCCGAACGTCGCGAGCCGGGTCCACACCGGGGACAGCGACGTGAAGATCTTCGTCCCGAAGAACCGGTACCCCCCGTCCGCCTGCCGCTCCGCCCGGGTGCGGGACCCGAACATCACCAGGTCGTTGCCGGCCTCGGAGTTGCCGAACGCGAACACCTCGCCGGCGGCGGCGTCGCGCAGGATGAAGGCCGTGGAGTCGTCGCCCCGCCCGACGAGCAGCGCGGAGAGCCCCGTGACGACCAGGTGCATGTTGACCGCCAGCGCGGTCGCCGGCGCCGCCGCGGCGAGGCGGGCCTGCTCCCGGGCGACCTCCTCGAGGGTCAGCCCGGCGCCGCCGAGGTCGATCGGCACGAACGCCCGCAGGTAGCCGGCCTCGGCCAGCTCGCGCAGGTCGTCGTCGGGGAAGGTGTTGTCGCGGTCGTGGTCCGCGGCGCGCTCGTGGATCCGCGCGAGCAGGTCGTCGGTCAGCAGGGTCCGCAGGGTGCGCGGCATGTCACTTCACCTCGTCGGGGTGGGAGCCGACCCGCCCGCCGCGGTCGAGCGCGGCGATCCGGTCGTGGTCGTCGGGGGTCAGGGCGAATCCGTCGACCTGGAGGTTCGCGCGGATGCGGTCGGGCGTGACCGACTTGGGGATCACCGCGACGCCGAGGTCGAGGTGCCAGCGCAGGATGACCTGCGCGGGGCTGACGCCGTGCTCGGCGGCGATGGCGACGATCGTCTCGTCGGCCAGCACGGCGCCTCGGCCCAGTGGCGACCACGCCTGCGTGACGATGCCGCGCTCGGCGTGGAACGCCCGCAGCTCGCGCTGCTGCAGGTAGGGGTGCAGCTCGATCTGGTTGAGGACGGGCACCACGCCCGAGTCCTCGAGGATCGTCTCGAGGTGGTGGCGCTGGAAGTTCGAGACGCCGATGGACCGCACGCGCTCCTCGTCGCGCAGCTCGACCAGCGCCCGCCAGGTCTCGGCGTACAGGCCACGCGCCGGGCACGGCCAGTGGATGAGGTAGAGGTCGGGTGCGGTGTTGAGCCGCTTCGCCGAGTCCTTGAGGGCGCGCCGGGTCTTGCCCCGGCCGTGCGCGTCGTTCCAGAGCTTGGTCGTCACGTACACGTCGCCTCGAGGAACGCCGCTGTCCTTGAGCGCGCGGCCGACCCCGCGCTCGTTGCGGTAGAACGACGCCGTGTCGACGAGGCGGTAGCCGGCCTCGAGCGCCGTCGTGACGGAGTTCCGCGCCGTCGTGTCGTCGACCTTGTAGACGCCGAGCCCGAGGGCCGGGATCGACGTGCCGTCGAGCAGGGGCAGGGTCGAGATGGTGGTCACCCCGCCACTGTGCCACCGGACTGGGGCAGGATGCCCGCATGACCACCTATGCCGTGCGCTACACCTACGACGAGCGAGCCGACGTCCGCGACGTCGTGCGCCCCTCGCACCGCGACTACCTGGGCGGCCTCGCCGACCAGGGACACCTGCTCGGGTCCGGCCCCTGGGCCGACGGCGACCCCGGCGCGCTCCTCGTCTTCGCGTTCCCCGACCGGGCCGCGCTCGACGAGGCCCTCGCGGCCGATCCGTTCGCCCGCGAGGGCCTCATCACCGCTGTCGACGTCCGGGAGTGGACGCTCGTGCTCGGCCCGTGGGCCGCCTGACGGTCAGCTCGTCTGCCCGCTCGTCACGGCCCGCTCGTCGCGCCGGGTCTTGATCAGGCTCGCGACGGTCGCGACCGCCAGCGTGCCCAGGATCACCGTCAGCGAGAGCCAGATCGGGATCTCGGGCGCCCACTCGACGTGCTCGCCGCCGTTGATGAACGGCAGCTCGTTGACGTGCAGCGCGTGCAGGACGAGCTTGAGGCCGATGAAGCCGAGGATGATCGACAGGCCCTGCGAGAGGTAGACGAGGCGCTCGAGCAGGCCGCCGATGAGGAAGTACAGCTGGCGCAGGCCGAGCAGCGCGAACGCGTTCGCCGTGAAGACGATGTACGGCTCGGTCGTCAGGCCGTAGATGGCCGGGATCGAGTCGAGCGCGAACAGGATGTCGGTCGAGCCGATCGCGACCATGACGAGCAGCATCGGCGTGAGGAAGCGCTTGCCGTCGATCTTCGTGGTCAGGCGGTCGCCGTGGTACTCGTCGGTGGTGGGGACGAAGCGCTTGAGCAGGCGCACGGCCGCGCCGTCGCCGGTCTTCTCGTCGGCGGGCTCGTCGGGGTCGTGGCTCTCGCGGGCGAGCTTGATCGCGGTGTAGACCAGGAACGCGCCGAACAGGTAGAAGACCCAGGAGAACTGCTCGATCGCTGCGGCACCAGCCAGGATGAAGATCGTCCGCAGGACCAGGGCGATCGCGACGCCGACGAGCAGGACCTTCTGCTGGAACTCCCGGGGCACGGCGAACTTCGTCATGATGATGAGGAAGACGAACAGGTTGTCGACCGAGAGCGACTTCTCCGTGACGTAGCCGGCGAAGTACTCCGTGCCGCTCCCCCAGCCCCACACCATGCCGACCACGACGCCGAAGATCAGCGCGAGCACGATGTAGAAGACGGACCACTTGACCGACTCGCGGAACGTGGGCGCGTGCGGTGTCCGCACATGGGCGAAGAAGTCGAAGAAGATCAGGCCGACGACGCCGAGCGCTGTGGCGAGCCAGACAAAGGTAGAGACATCCATCGTGAACCTCCGGTATCGAGACGTGCTTCGGTACCGAAGGTCTCTCCCACCGTGCGACATGTCGCCGGCCGAACGCTCCGGGCCCTCATCGTCGAGGACCGTGCTGACGGAACGTTCGCTTGTGGGGTACTCCCCTTCAACGTGGACGACACTACGGGACGAACGTCCCAGGTGCGCGGTGGCCTGCGTGTCGCGCACCCGGGCGTGTCGCGGCGGCAACGTGTCACTGCACGCAGAACTCGTTGCCCTCCGGGTCGAGCATGACGATCCAGAACCCGCCGTTCTCCTCCTGCTCGTGCACCCGGGTCGCGCCCGCCTCCTCGAGCTCGGCGGCGCGCGCCCGCACGGCGGCAGGGCGGTCCTCGCGCGGCAGACCCGCCGCGGCGTTGACGTCGAGGTGGACGCGGTTCTTGGCCGTCTTCGGCTCGGGCACCTTCTGGAACCACAGCCGCGGGCCGACGCCGTCGGGATCGACCACCGCGTAGGCGGTGTCGCGCTGGTCGAGCGGCACGCCCATCGCGTCGAGCGCCTCGTCCCACGTGGCGTAGCCGGGCGGCGGCGCGTCCTCGACGTAGCCCAGCGCCAGCGCCCAGAACGCGCCGAGGGTCGGCGGGTGGGCGGCGTCGAACGTCACCTGGATCTGCACGGTCATCGAGCACTCCTCACGGGTGGTCGGCTCAGGCGGTGGCGGCCTGCATCTGCCGCAGCTCCTTCTTCATGCCCGAGATCTCGTCACGCAGCCGTGCCGCGAGCTCGAACTGCAGCTCCCCGGCCGCCGCGTGCATCTGGTCGGACAGCTCCTGGATCAGCGTCGCGAGCTCGCCCGCCGCGGCGCCCGTCAGACGCGTTCGCTCGTCGCGCGGCGCACCCTTCGAGCCGAAGCCCGGGACCGGGGCCTTGCCGCGGCTCGTCTGCCGTCCGGCGCCGCCGAGCAGCTCGGCCGTGTCGGCGTCCTCGCGCGCGAGCAGGTCCGTGATGTCGCCGATCTTCTTGCGCAGCGGCGTGGGGTCGATGCCGTGCTCGAGGTTGTACGCGACCTGCTTCTCGCGGCGACGGTCGGTCTCCTCGATCGCCATCGCCATGGCGGCCGTGATCTTGTCCGCGTACATGTGGACCTGACCCGAGACGTTGCGCGCCGCGCGGCCGATCGTCTGGATGAGCGACTTCCCCGACCTCAGGAAGCCCTCCTTGTCCGCGTCCAGGATCGCGACGAGCGACACCTCGGGCAGGTCGAGCCCCTCGCGCAGGAGGTTGATGCCGACGAGCACGTCGTACTCGCCGGTGCGCAGCTCGCGCAGCAGCTCGACGCGGCGCAGGGTGTCGACCTCGGAGT
>Ga0160439_1000420_pt1 | contig 21084 bp, 21 predicted proteins | sample HID1975M_E0MG_FD_108201 | JGI IMG/M metagenome (GOLD analysis project Ga0160439, IMG submission 108201) | Enriched soil microbial communities from UW Madison campus, WI, USA - HID1975M_E0 MG | ecosystem: Environmental > Terrestrial > Soil > Unclassified | place: USA: Madison, Wisconsin... | reverse complement strand
CCTCGCGGAGAAGACCGTGAAGAACTACATCTCCGGCCTGCTCCCCAAGCTCGAGGTCCGCGGGCGCACCCAAGCAGCGCTCTTCATCGCCGGGCAGCACCGCGACCACCCGGACACGCCCGACACGGTCAGCCCGCGGTAGCGGACAGACCGCCAGGGTCGACGGGGCGCACGCGCAGCAGCTCCGTGAGTCCGACCCCCCACGAGTGGGCGCGGTCGAGCTCGCCGTCACGCAGCGGACCGCGGATGCCCATCACCCAGAAGCTCTCCGCCTCGGCGGAGACCGCGAAGCCTGCGCGGTTCAGGGCGCGCCATGCGCCGACCGCCGCCGAACCGGGCACGTGAGGACTGTGGATGCGCGTGTCGAACGTCGCCGCGTGGACACGACGCTCCGGCGGCGCCAGCTCCGCGAGCCACTCGCGGATGCCTGTCGTCGGCCCGTGGCCCGCGCCTCCCGCCTGTCGTTGGGCATCGGCGCGGGTGGCGGGTCGGCTCATGCCGAACGCCTGGGTGGGCGCACCGACGACGAGGAGCTCCAGCTCGTCCGGGAGCCGTCCCGGCGCTCCCTGGACCTCGAGCAGGGATACGTCCACCAGACGGGAGAACATCCCCTCCCAGACCGCTCTGGCGACCAGCGCGGTGTTGCCGAAGGACGACTCGTAGACGATCAGCGCTCTCATGGTCCCACCTCCACGTCGTCGGACCCCGCCAGCATCTGACTCCGGAGCCACACGATCCAGGGCCGAACGGCCCTGTGCCACGAGCGCTCGGCCTATGCTCCGAGGATGAGTCCGGGCAGGGCCGGCATTGCGCCCGACGAGGGGCTGAGCGCGCTGATGGCGGCGATCACGTCGATGTCGTCGGAGCTCGACGTCGCGACGGTGCTCGACCGGCTGGTCACCGCCGCCTGCGGACTGACGGGGGCTCGCTTCGGCGCTCTCGGCGTGATCTCGCCACACGGGGGGCTCGAGGAGTTCGTCCATCACGGAGTCGACCCGGAGACAGCGCGCCGGATCGGCGAGCTTCCCCAGGGTCGCGGAGTGCTCGGGCATCTCGTCTCCCACCCCGAGGCGCTGCGACTGCACGACCTCACGACCCACCCCGCCTCCGTCGGCTTCCCCCCGCACCACCCGCCGATGCAGACGTTTCTCGGCGTTCCGGTTCGGGCGCACGGGTCCGTCTTCGGGAACCTGTACCTGACCGACAAGACCGGAGGCGGCGACTTCACCACGCATGACGAGCAGTTCGCAGTCGCGCTCGCCGCCGCGGCTGGTGTCACCCTCGACCACGCGCGGGCCTACCGGCGTGCACACGATCACGAGATGTGGCTCGAGACCGCAGCCGCCTGCACGGCGTTGCTCACGAGCGGGCGGCCGCGACACGAGGTGGACGCCGAGGTCGTCGCCCGCGTGCGCGAGCGCACTGCGGCACAGTCGGTCACCATCATCGACGCGCGAGGAGCGGCCCCGGGCACCTCGCACGAGTGGGTCGGGGGGCGAAAGCCTGTCCTTCGTCGCATGTCAGACGCGTCCGAGTTCGGCTGCGAGGGCGACGCGTGGGCCTTGGTGGCCCCACTCCGCAGCGGTCGACGACGCATGGGCGCGCTCGTGGCGTGCTGGTCGGCGCACGACCAATCCCGGCGACCAGAGATCCATCTCGAGAGCGTCGCGGAGTTCGGCAAGCAGGTGGCTCTGGCGCTCGACGTCGCCGCGGCTCAGACCGACCGGGCACGGTTGGCCGTTCTGGAGGACCGGGAGCGGATCGCACGTGATCTGCACGACATGGTGATCCAGCGCCTGTTCGCCATCGGCCTCGACGTCCAGGCCGCCGCCCAGGACGCCGTGCGTCCAGACGTGGCGCGGCGCCTCGAGTCTGCCGTGGACGACCTCGACGAGACCATCAAGGATGTCCGGACCGCGATCTTCCGCCTCGGCACCCGCGACGCCTCGAGCACGGGACTCCGTGAGCGCGTGGACGACGAGGTCGTCAACGCGCGGCACGCGCTCGGGTTCCTTCCGCGCCTTCGGACGGACGGAGTCACGGCGCTGGTGCCCGTCGACGTCGTCGCGGACGCGGTTGCGGTCGTCCGCGAAGCACTCGCCAACGTCGCACGTCACGCCCGCGCGCACGAGGTGGTGGTCCGGGTCAGCGTCGGCACGGACCTCGTGATCGAGGTCCACGACGACGGCGTCGGCCTGGACGACGACGCCGAGCGGGGCCACGGGCTCGGGAACCTCGAGAGTCGCGCCAGCGAGCGTGGCGGGTCTCTCCGTGTGGGTGCCGTGGCGGGCGGTGGGACGTACCTGCGGTGGTCCGTTCCCCTGGTGTAGCAGGCGGAGGTCCGGCAGCGGTTCGCCGGCTGCCGGACCTCCTGCGCCGGCGGCTGCGACGTCCTGTCGATCGTCCGGGACCTCGCGCCGTCGACGCGCGGGCCGGGGCCCCGCCAGCATCCCACCGGCGCGCCCTGGCCCGCACGGCGCTCTCACCCGCCGTCGTGCACGACGAGCACCGGTCCGGACGCGTCGCGCACGACCGCACTGCTCACGGAGCCGAGCAACATGCCGCGGAAGCCGGCCAGTCCCCGGGAACCGACCACGAGCAGCACCGCGTCTCGTCCGAGGCCGACGAGCGCGGCCGCGGGATCGTCGTCCACGAGGACCAGCTCGACGTCGAGGCCCTCGTGCTCGTCGCGCAGGGAGTCCGCGACGGCCCGCGCCACCTTGTGCGTCGGGTCGTCCGGGGACTCGGTCGCCAGCGGCGCGAGGGACCCGCGGGCGAACGGGTTCCGGACCGTCGGTCGAGCGTGCACGACGACCAGGCGCCGCCCGCGGAGCCACGCCTCACGGGCCGCAGCATGAGCGGCAGCCATGGAGGACGACGATCCGTCGACGCCCACGATCACGGGTGCGTCGCCTGCCCGGCCTGCCGGGCGGTCTCGGACGACGACGACCGGGCAACGCGCGTGAGCCGCGACGTGCCCGGCCGTCACCCCGGTCCGCGCAAGCCCGTCACGCTCCCGAGCGCCGACGACGAGGAGCTGCGCCTCCGCGCTGACCTCGCGCAGGCACGGGACCAGCTGACCGTGCAGCGTCCGTGCGCGCACGTCGAGGCGTGGATGGCGGTCCTCGACGTAGCGAACTCGCTCGTCGAGGAGCTCAGCCACCTCACGGTCCGCTGTGCTGGCACCCACCACCGGGTACCACGCCCACGCCGTCGCCTGCCATGCGTCCTGAACCACGCTGACGAGCACCAGGTGCGTCCGCCTCCTGACGGCCTCGGCGACCGCCCAGTCGAGCGTGCACGCGCTGTGCGGCCCCCCGTCGAGCGCCGCAACCACCGGTCCGTCGACTCGCATGACGCGATTCCTCCCCCCCGGCGCCACGTGCCTCGGAGCGCCGCGGCCTCCAGCGTCGTCCCTGACGCCGCGCCGCGTCTCGGGACCTTCGACTCTGCTAGCCGGCGCACGGGGACGAGCACGGTGGGATCAACCACTCCCGCCAGCACGGCGCCGATCGAAGGAGAGTCGACATGGCCACCATCCATCCCGAGGTCCCGACCTCGACGCAGCCCGCGGTGATGATCGAGAACGACGTCGTCACAGCCGAAGGCGCCCGGCGCTGGCTCGCCGTGACGCGCCTCGCCACCGGCTTCATCTTCCTCTGGGCGTTCCTCGACAAGACCTTCGGCCTGCACTTCAGCACGGGAGCGGCGGTCGACGGCGCCGACCCGAGCGTCGCGTGGATCGACGGCGGGACGCCGAGCCAGGGCTTCATGACGCACGCCGCGATCGGCCCCTTCAAGGACACGTTCGCGTCGATGGCGAGCGTCTGGACGGACTGGCTCTTCATGCTGTGCCTGCTCGGGGTCGGCACCGCGGTGATGCTGGGCATCGGCCTGCGGATCTCTGCGGTCGCGGGCTCGCTGCTCATGGCACTGATGTGGATCGCGGAGTGGCCCTTGGAGCAGGGCTCGACCAATCCCGTCGTCGACTACCACGTGATCTACGCGCTGGTGCTCATCGTCTGCGCGACGGTTCTGGCCGGCGACACGTGGGGCCTCGGTCGCAGGTGGGCGCGGTCACGTGCGGTTCGGCGCCTCGGATGGCTGCGCTAACACCTCCCCGGCTCGCTCGGGGCCTGCGGCCCCCTGGAGGTCTCGAGCACGCCGGGACGCTCGGTGCCCGCACCGCAGCGGGCAGCTCAACCTGAGGAGGTCGTAGATGGACACCATGAGGGCCGGCGTCGTCCGGTCGTTCACCAGCGAACTCGACGTCACCGACGTCGATGTTCCTGATCCCGGTCCGGACGAGGCACTCGTGCGGGTCGACTACTCCGGGGTCTGCCACACCGACCTGCACGCCGCCCGCGGCGACTGGCCGGTCAAGCCCACTCCCCCCTTCATCCCCGGTCACGAGGGGATCGGACGCGTCGTCGCCATCGGCGACGGCGTCACACGGGTCGCGGTCGGAGACCTCGTGGGCAACGCCTGGCTGTGGTCAGCTTGCGGTGAGTGCGAGTACTGCGAGACCGGCTGGGAGACCCTGTGCCCGCGCCAGCGCAACAGCGGGTACTCGGTCGACGGGTCTTTTGGGCAGTACATGCTCGTGGACGCTCGCTACTGCCCTGTGATCCCGGCGGGCGCGGAACCCGCAGGCGCCGCTCCCGTGCTCTGTGCCGGAGTGACCGTGTACAAGGCGCTCAAGGTCACCGACACGCAGCCCGGTGACTGGGTGCTGGTCTCGGGGATCGGCGGACTCGGTCACCTGGCCGTGCAGTACGGGGTGGCGATGGGCCGCCGCGTCGCCGCCGTCGACGTCGACGAGGCCAAGCTGGCACTTGCCACCAAGCACGGCGCGGAGGTGGTGGTGAACGCGTCGATCGAGGCCGACCCCGCCGCCCGGCTGCACGAGCTCACAGGCGGAGTGCACGGTGCAGTGGTCACGGCCGTCAACGCGCAGGCGTTCCCCCAGGCCGTCGGTGCGCTGCGGCGGGGTGGCACGGTCACCCTGGTCGGCCTGCCGCCCGCGCAGTTCCCGCTCGACATCTTCACGACCGTGCTGCTCGGGCTGACCGTTCGTGGCTCGATCGTCGGCACGCGCAAGGACATGGCCGAAGCCCTCGAGTTCTACGCGCGCGGTCTCGTCCGTCCGACGTACGCGCTGCGCCGGCTGGACGACATCAATGCGATCTTCGCCGAGATGACCCGCGGGGAGATCGACGGTCGCGTCGTCCTGGACATGCGCGGCGCCGCGACGTGAGGCGTGCCGGCCCGCGAGAGGGCGGGGGAACGACGCAGGCCTGGTGAGACACCGTCTCACCAGGCCTGATCCGTCGGGCTGACAGGATTTGAACCTGCGACCCCTTGACCCCCAGGCCGCTTGGTCACGTGTCGCAGCGTGCCGCGCAGTGCCGTGACGTGCGCGGATCCGCTCAGTGGTGCCGGATTCCGTCCGTCCGCTGCCGGGCACTCTCAGCGCGTTCGTGACGTGGTTGTGACGCGGCCAGTTGAGGCGTATCAGGAGCATGACCACTTCTGAGATCACGATCACTCAGGCTCGCGAGCGCGGAGCCGTCTCAGTCACGGAAGCCGCACACCTGTTGGGAATCGGTCGCACCTCCGCCTACGAAGCGGCCCGGCTGGGAACCCTGCCGACCGTCCGCGTAGGCGCTCGTGTGCTCGTTCCGATGGCTGGGCTGCTCAGGATGCTCGACGGCTCGTCGGAGGCAGGGCCGCCGCCCTAGAGGTCCCGGCCGTCGTCGCTGCTCAGGTCGCGACGTCTTGCCTCTGCCCGTGCCGCAAGTGCCAGGAGGGGGCGCAACGCGCCGCGAGCCGTCTCGCCGAGATCCCAGCCGGTGAGCAGGTCGCCTCCGCCCATGCCTCGCATGTAGCCAACGGTCCAGCCCTCGGAATCCGGCGTGAACGTGATCGCGTACCCCTCTCGCTCCCCCAGTGCTAGAAGTTCGCCCACTGCGGCCAGCGTCTCTTCGTCGAACGGCTCGTCCATGTCCCGACCGTAGCGAGACCCGCCCCCCGGCGTCCCCGGTTCCGCTCGCGCGCTCCAAACAAGATTCAAGATTCGAGAAATGCCGAAGGCCCCCGGGAGACGCGGGGGCCTTCGCTCGCTGATCGGCGAACTTGCCGATGGTAACGAGTAGCACGACGGTTGATTTGCCGACCCGCCGCCGTGCAGGAGATGACATGACCATCGTACAGGCTGCGCCCGTTAATGCTGCACTGCGCTATGCCAGCCTTTCCGACCTTCTGGCCGACGGGTTCACGGTCACAGACGGGGTGGGAGAAGTCGCCCGCACCTGGGAGACAGATAAGGTAGTACTCCCCCAGGAGGACGGATCGACAGAGACCTTAGAAGCCTCTGAGTTAGATCCTTCTTGCACTATTGGCGCCGCGCCGCAGATTGCTCAGTCAGGCACTAAAGCCAAGCGCAGGAAGACCGAGCGCAAGCCGATCCGCCTACCGGCTCCTCGGGTCGGCTCCGACTACGGCCGGACGCTCTACAGGTTCGGGCAGCGCTGGGGCCTGCGGCACCTCGGGGACCAGCAGCGCGCGGGCGAGCCGGTTACAGACGACGCGGGCACGCTCGCGGACGAGATCCTGTGCCAGATCATGAAGCGAGCCGGTCACCGCCTTGACGGTTGGGACGTCCACCGCGCCAGGCACCGCCCGCACGTCGCGCAGGCCGAGCGGGCAGCCCGCGACGCAGCCGTGTTCGTCCTAGACACCTGGTCCCCTGCCTACCTCGCTCGCCAGGCGCGTCGGGGGGCCGCAGGCGGTCGCAAGAGCCGCAGGGTCCCCACCGTGTCCATCGAGCGCCTTAGGGCCACGGCGGGCCTATCCCGGGCCGACGCCGCTGCATTCCTGGGGGTCACCGAGCGTACGGTCACGCGTCTGTGGTCCAGGTATGGGCGGGATTCTTGAAACGAGAAGCGGTCCACCTTATCTGTCGCGTGAGACCGCGCAGCCGACCGCGAGTGTGTTCCCATGGTGCAAGCACTCGACCCAGACGACGTCGCGACGTGGAGCGACGATGTCGTCGCCTTACTCAACGAGCACGCACGCGACCTCGCACCCGATTACGAGGCGTCGGACTTGCACGTGCCCGTGGACGACTCGGACGTGATCGCTGCCATGCACGGTGCGCCATTGCGGGCCTACCACTGCACGCGGCTGCTCCCGAGCGAAGTGGAAGCCGTGCTGCGGGACGGCCTCCGGGCTCTGAGCCAACAGCACACAGATGCCCGCATTTGGAGCGCTCGGGATGCGGGAGTGCTCTCGACCGACGAAGCCGCCCGGCTCGTCGCAGGATCCGTCTACGCGATGCGCAGTGAGTGGCCGGACGACTCACTCGACGGCCGCACCGGGGCCGTGTATGGCGTACTGGGCCTACGGCCGTTCGCAACCCAGGCGCACGGCCTCGACCGTCTCCTGACGCTCTGGGGCGGCGAGGCGACTTACTGGCACGCCGACGCCCCACTGATGGCTCGACTGCGCAGCATCGGGACGCCGTCGATAGTCGTCCTAGATCTCGACCTCGCTGATGACACACGAACACGCGTCGGCTGGTCGCTCGCTAACTTGCTGGTCGGCCACTTGGCCGGGCTGGACGAACGTGGCGGATCGTTCAGGCGGGATGGTTCGATCCCTGGCGGTGCTGTCGTTGGCTTGTGGCACCCAGGCAGCACCGAATACGACCGCTTCCCGGACCTGCCTCAGGGCTAGCGGCCAGGTGCGCGGCGGTTGTGACGCGGATGTGACAAGGCCCCTCTCCAGGACTAGTGGAGAGGGGCCTTGTCAGTCCCAAACAGGTCGGTGACCTGTGCGTTCATCGGTCGGGCTGACAGGATTTGAACCTGCGACCCCTTGACCCCCAGTCAAGTGCGCTACCAAGCTGCGCCACAGCCCGAATGGCCCCCGCAGGAGCCTCGAAGAGCCTACCTCACCGAAGGCAGTGGCTCGTGCGCTCTCACTCCTCGCGCGCGCGGCGCTGCACGTCGAGCTCGGCGGCGATCAGCCCCAGCACCAGGAGGTCGATCACCAGGCCGATCGCGGCACCCCACTCGTCGAGCCGGAACAGGAACACCTGGGTCACCAGCAAAGACACGAGGACGGCGCGGCGGAACCAGCGGAAGCCCCGTTCGCGGTCTCCGGCGCCGAGCACCAGGCCGCCGATGCACAGCGCCACCGTGAGGGCCGCGCCGACGAGGACCCCGCCCAGGACGAAGCCCGAGGCGTTCTCGTGCTGGAACACCCGCCAGACCGCCCCGGCCGTGGTCGCCAGCAGCACGACGACGGCGACGGCCGGCACCCATCGCGCGCGCACGATCCGGTGCGTCACGCGGACGACGAGGTCGGCGACGGCCGTCGTCGGGTCGGGCAGCTCGCTGCGGTCGTCGGTCACGGCGTCGAGGAGCGCCGCGACCTCGTCGCGTCCGCGGGCGTCGCCCGCATGCTCCAGCAGCGCGTGGGCGTGGCGGCGGGCCCGTGGGCTGAATCCCCCGGCGACGCCCGCGACGGCCGCGTCGGCGGCGGCGGCGAGGTACTCCTGCGGGGTCGGCGGCCGGCGGCCGTGCAACGCCTCGGAGACCAGCGCCAACGCCACGATCACCAGGTACACGAGCGAGGCCGTGGGCGCGTAGAAGTAGTCGTAGTCGGAGGTGACGAACTTGCCGATCTCGTCGACGAAGAGGCCGAACCCCACGCCTCCCACCACGGCCGCGAACGGACGCGTGACGGGGCCGAGGAAAGAGAACACCAGCACGAACGCCAGCGCCATGAGCAGGCCTCCCCACAGCACGTGCGACAGGTGCAGGTGCTGGCCGCCCACCTGCGGGTAGCCGGTCGCCGCGAGCAGCGCACGCACCGCCATCACCGTGACGATCGCGCTGACCAGGAAGCCGGTCAGGTTGCGTGACGCTGCCGGGTCGCGGGGCAGCCCGAGCCGGAGCAGCGCGCGGCGGCCGCGGTTCACCGCCGGCGCTTCTCCCGCACCCGCACCGAGATGGAGATGGGCGTGCCCTCGAAGCCGAAGGTCTCGCGCAGGCGGCGCTCGATGTACCGGCGGTAGCCGGGGTCGAGGAATCCCGTGGTGAAGATCACGAAGCGCGGGGGTCGCGTGGACGCCTGCGTCGCGAACAGGATGCGGGGCTGCTTGCCGCCGCGGACCGGGTGCGGGTGCGCCGCGACGAGCTCGCCGAGGAACGCGTTGAGGCGGCCCGTCGAGATACGCGTGTCCCACGACTCGAGCGAGCGCTCGAGCGCGGGCACCAGGCGGTCGGTGTGCCAGCCCGTGCGGGCCGAGACGTTGACGCGCGGCGCCCACTGCACCTGCACGAGGTCCTGCTCGATCTCACGCTCGAGGAACGGGCGGCGGTCCTCGTCCATGAGGTCCCACTTGTTGTACGCGATGACCAGGGCGCGCCCGGCCTCGACGACCTGGGAGATCACGCGGGTGTCCTGCTCGGTCATCTTCACCGAGGCGTCGACGAGGACGACAGCCACCTCGGCCTTCTCGATCGCGGCCTGCGTGCGCAGCGAGGCGTAGAAGTCGGCGCCCGACGTCTGGTGCACGCGGCGCCGGATGCCGGCGGTGTCGACGAAGATCCAGGGCTTGCCCTTGAGCTCGACGAGCTCGTCGACGGGGTCGCGCGTGGTGCCGGCGACCTCGTGGACGACGACGCGCTCGGCACCGACCACCTTGTTGAGCAGCGAGGACTTGCCGACGTTCGGGCGGCCGACGAGAGCCACGCGGCGCGGGCCGTCGGGACGCAGCACGCCGTGCTCGGAGATCTCCGGCAGCGCGTCGAGGACCGCGTCCAGCAGGTCGCCGGTGCCGCGGCCGTGCAGCGCGGAGACCGGGTACGGCTCGCCGAGGCCCAGCGACCACAGGGCGAAGGCGTCCGCCTCGCCGGCAGGCCCGTCCACCTTGTTCGCGCAGAGCACGACCGGCTTGCCGGCCTTGCGCAGCAGGCGCACCACCTGCTCGTCGGTGTTCGTGGTGCCGACCGTGGCGTCGACGACGAAGAGCACGGCGTCGGCCAGGCCGATGGCGACCTCCGCCTGCTCGGCGACGCGCGCCTCGATGCCGGCGACGTCGACCTCCCAGCCACCGGTGTCGACGAGCGTGAAGTGGGTGCCCGACCACTCGGCCGGGTAGCTCACGCGGTCGCGCGTGACGCCCGGCTTGTCCTCGACGACGGCCTCGCGGCGGCCGAGGATGCGGTTGACGAGGGTCGACTTGCCGACGTTTGGGCGGCCGATGACGGCCAGCACGGGCAGGGCGCGGGCGGCGGCCTCGAGGCGCGCACCGCCGTCGACGCCGTCGAGCAGCGCCAGGTCGTCGTCGGCGAGCTCGTATTCCGCCAGGCCGGCGCGCAGAGCCCGCTCGCGGTCGGCGTCGCTGGCCTCGTCGGGCAGCGTCAGGGCAGGGTCGATCTCGGTCATGGGGTCATTGTCCCCTGTCACGGCACCGAAAGACGACCCGGACCTCAGCCGCGCCGCTCCCGGAGGGGGTCGTCGGTGGGCAGCGAGAGCCCCGTGCGGGCCGATGCGTGCGTGACGAGGTCCGCCAGGGCGGTCCGGATGGCGTCGTTCGCTGTGACCAGCGCCTCTCTGCCCGTCACCGTCGCGGTGCGCTCGACGACGATCGGGGCCCCGAACTCGACGACCAGACGCCGCCGCAGGCCGGGCAGCCGGTTGACCGACTCCCCCGTCCGGCGCGTGCCTAGCACGGCCACCGGGACGACCGGCGCGTGGCCGTTGAGCGCGAGCCAGGCGATGCCCGCCCGGGCGTTGGTCGCGTCGCCGCGACCCCGGTTGCCCTCCGGGAAGATCCCGACGACGTCACCGCGGCGCAGCACCCCGAGCGCCGACGAGAGCGCCGAGCGACCCCCGTCACGGTCGACCGAGATCTGCCCCGCGGCCCGCAGCACCCACCCGACGGGGCCGACGAACATCTCCTCCTTGACCAGCACGTGCGCCGGCCGCGGCGCGACGCCCAGGAGGATCGGTCCGTCGACGATGCCCGTGTGGTTGGCCGCGAGCAGGACGGGGCCGGACGTCGGCACGTGGTGCGTGCCGACGACCGACGTGTTCCACACCACGCGCGCCAGGAAGCGCCCGATCCAGCGCGACCAGCGCGGACCGGACGCCGACGGGACTGCCTGGCTGCTCATCGAGCAGCGACGACGTCGAGCACCGCCTGCACGGTCTGGTCGAAGTCGAGGTGCGAGGAGTCGACCGTGACGACGCCGTCGGCGGCGACGTGGAACTGCACGACGGTCGAGTCGTCGGCGTCACGGCGCAGGACCTGGTCGCGCGTCGCCTCGACCGAGGCGGCGTCGGCCGTGCCGTGCACCTCGAGCGAGCGCCGCGCCAGGCGCGCCTCCTCGGAGGCGGTGAGCAGCACGCGCACGTCGGCGTCGGGCGCGACGACCGTCGTGATGTCGCGGCCCTCGGCCACGATGCCCCGGCCCTGCGAGAACGAGTCGGCGTGGCCGGCCTCCTCGATCGCGGCGCGCTGCAACCGGCCGAGCTCGGCGCGCACGTCGAGGTTGGTCGCCACGGCGCTCACCGACGCCGAGATCGACGTCTCGCGGATCGCCTCGCCGATGTCGGTGCCGCCGACCGTCACGGTGGGCGCGGCCGGGTCGACGCCCATGACCAGCGGCATCGCGCGCACGGCGTCCGCGACGGCGGTCGCGTCCGTGAGCTCGATGCCCGAGTGCAGGCACCACCACGTGGCGGCGCGGTACATCGCGCCGGTGTCCAGGTAGGACAGGCCGAGCGACCGCGCGACCGCCTTGGAGACGCTCGACTTGCCCGAGCCCGAGGGCCCGTCGATCGCGATGACGAGGGGGGACGTGCTCAACTCACCAATCTCCATCCGCGGGCTGTCAGCTCCGCCTCGAGGTGTGCGGCGCTGCCGGGCAGCACCGAGATCTGCGCCATGCCGACCGGGCGGCCGGCGGCGTGCTCGAGGTGCAGGTCCTCGAGGTTGACGCCCGCCTCGCCGACCTCCGTGAGGAGGCGGGCGAGCTCGCCGGGCGCATCGGGGACGAGGACGGTCACGAGCGCGTAGCTGCGCTGCGCGCCGCCGTGCTTGCCGGGGATGCGCGCGACTCCCGCGTTGCCGTCGGCGACCGCCTGCGCGATCGTCGCGAGCGCTCCGGGGGCGACGGTCTCCGGGCCCGTGGCCGCCGCGGCGAGGGCGAGCGCGTCGATGACGCCGTCGAGGTCCGAGCGCACCGCGACCAGGACGTCGCGCACCGCGCCCGCGTTCGCCGCGAGGATCGACGTCCACAGCGCGGGGTCCGAGGCGGCGATCCGCGTCACGTCCCGCAAGCCCTGCCCCGCGAGCCCGAGCGCGACGTCGTCGGCCCCGGCCAGGCGCGCGGCCGCGAGCGAGGCGACGACCTGCGGCACGTGCGAGACGAGCGCGACGGCCTCGTCGTGCGCACTCGCGTCGAGCGTCACCGGGACGGCGCCCAGGTCGACCGCGAGCGAGCGCACCGCGAGCACGGCGTCGGGCTTGGTGACCTCGGTGGACGCCAGCACCCACGGCCGGCCGAGGAACAGGTCCGGGACCGCGGCCGACGGGCCCGAGCGCTCGCGCCCGGCCATCGGGTGCGAGCCCACGTACCGGGTCAGGTCCGCACCGGAGGCGCGCAGCTCGTCGAGGACGTAGCCCTTGACGCTCGCGAGGTCGGTGACGACGGCGCCCGGGTGGGCCGCGAGCTCCGCGCCCACCACATCGGCCGTGACGTCGGGCGGTGCGGCGACGACGACGAGCGCGGGCTCCTCGTCGTCGGGCGCAGCCGGACGCCCGGCACCGACGTCCCGCGCCAGCGCGAGCGCCGTGCGGGAGGGGTCGGCGAGCACGACGTCGACGCCGAGCGCGCGCAGCGCGAGCCCGACCGACGCGCCCAGCAGGCCGGTCCCGACGACGCGGACCGGGCCGGTGGTGCCTGCGCTCACATCCCCGCCTGGGTCATGAGCGAGCCGACCTCCGTCTTCGAGAGCACGCGCGTGCGGCCGGGCTTGAGGTCGCCGAGGCGGATCGGGCCGATGCTCGTGCGCACGAGGGCGGTCACCGGGAAGCCGACCTCCTCGAACAGGCGCCGGACGATGCGGTTGCGGCCCTCGTGCAGGCTGACCTCGACGAGGCTGGCCTGCGGGGTGACCTGCACGATGTTGAACTTGTCGACCTTGACCGGCCCGTCCTCGAGCTCGATGCCGCGCAGCAGCCGGCCGCCCAGCGACGGCGGGACGCGGCCGTCGAGGTGGGCGAGGTACGTCTTGGTGATGCCGTGCGACGGGTGCGACAGGCGGTTGGCCAGCTCGCCGTCGTTGGTCAGCAGGATGATGCCCTCGGTCTCCGCGTCGAGCCGGCCGACGTGGAACAGCCGCTCCTCGCGGTTCGCGACGAACTGCGCGATCGTCGGGCGGCCCTCCGGGTCGTGCATCGTCGAGACGACGCCCTTGGGCTTGTTCAGCGCGATCGTGATGATCGTGGTGTCGAGCTGCACGCGCATGCCGTCGACGTGGATGACCGCCTTGCCCGGGTCCACGCGGATACCGAGCTCACGCACCGGCTGGCCGTCGACCGTCACGCGGCCCGAGGCGATGAGGTCCTCGCACGCGCGGCGCGAGCCCAGCCCCGCGGTCGCGAGCACCTTCTGCAGGCGGACGCCGTCGGGGTCGTGCACGTCGATCGTCGGCTCGGGTGCGGGCTTGGGACGCGCGGGGCGGTTCGGCGCCGAGCGGGGCGCGCCGGAGCGTCCACCGCCCGTGGGTCGACCGGTCGGCTTGCCGCCGCGGCCACCGGGCTTGCCACCGCCGGTACGTCGGTCCTGCGGGCTCATCTGAACTCCTCGATCGTCTGGTCCATACCCTCGAGCACGTCGATGTCCGGCAGGTAGGGCGCGAGCGGCGGCAGGTGGTCCAGGCTGGACAGGCCCATCCGCTCAAGAAAGTATCCCGTGGTCTCGTACAGCAGCGCGCCACTGCTCGGGTCGGTGCCCGTCTCGGCGACCAGCCCGCGGGCCGTGAGCGTGCGCACGACGCCGTCGACGTTGACGCCGCGGACCGCCGAGACCTGCCCGCGGGTCACGGGTTGACGGTAGGCGATCACGGCCAGCGTCTCCAGGGCGGCCTGCGTCAGCCGCGCGCTCTGGCCGTCCAGGACGAAGCGGCCGACGACGTCCGCGTAGACCGGCGCCGAGTAGATCCGCCAGCCGTCGCCGACCTGCCGCAGCTCGAACCCGCGCGCGCGGCCGCCGCGCTCGCCCCGGTAGTCGGCGGCCAGGTCGGCCAGCAGGTCGGCGACCCGGTCGGTCGGCAGCGCCAGCACGGACGCGAGGCGGATCGCGGGGATCGGCTCGTCGGCGACCATGAGGACGGCCTCGAGCGCGGCGAGCGCGCCCCCGGGAAGGTCGTCGACGTCGAAGGCCAGCTCGTCCGCGGGCGTGGGGGCGACGGGCTCGTCGATCGGGGTCTCGTCCTGCTCGCTCACGCGTCGCTCTCCTCGGTCGCGGTCGGCGCATCGTCGCCGGCCGTCGTGTCCAGCTGGTCGAAGTCGTCGGACACCTGCACCTCGCCGTCGTCGGCGCCCGTCCAGCGCACGTTCAGCTCGCCCAGGGGCGTCACCTGGTCGAACGCGACCGCGCCCTCGCGGAACAGCTCGAGCAGCGCGAGGAACCGCGCGACCACGACGATCGTCGACCCGGCGTCCGCGACGAGCGCCCGGAACGACGTCGCGCCCTGGTGACGGAGCCGGTCGACGAGGACCGCCGCCTGCTCGCGGACGCTGACGGGCGGCGCGTGCAGGTGGCTGAGGTCGACGCCGGGCGGGGCTGCCTTGGGGGCGACCGCCTTGGCGGCCAGAGCGGCGAGCTGGTCGGGGCCGATCTGGAACACGAGCTCGGGCAGGAGCGCGGCCAGGTGCGGCTCGAGCTGCACGATGCGCGGGAAGCGCCGGCCCTCGGTCGCGAACTTCTCGGCGAGGTCGGCCGCGACCTCCTTGTACGCGCGGTACTGCAGCAGGCGGGCGAACAGCAGGTCGCGCGCCTCGAGCAGCTCGAGGTCCTCGGCGTCCTCGACGTCGGCCGACGGCAGCAGCCGGGCTGCCTTGAGGTCGAGCAGCGTCGCGGCCACGACGAGGAACTCCGAGGCCCGGCTCAGGTCCCAGTCCTTGCCCGACTCGCGGATGTACCCGATGAACTCGTCGGTCACGCGCGCGAGCGCAACCTCGGTGATGTCGAGCTTGTGCTTGGCGATCAGGCCGAGCAGCAGGTCGAACGGTCCGCTGAAGTTGTCGAGGTGGACCTCGAAGCCCGCGGACCCGCTGGGCGCCGGTGCCGCGGGAGCGTCAGGCGGCGTCGCCACGGGCGACGAGCTCACGGGCCAGCTGCCGGTAGGCGATCGCGCCGGCGTGCGCGGGTGCGTACGTGGTGATCGGCTCGGCGGCCACGGTCGCGTCGGGGAACTTCACGGTCCGCCCGATGACGGTGTGCAGCAGCGTGTCGCCGAACGCCTCGTGCACGCGCGCGACGACCTCACGGGCGTGCAGCGTGCGGGGGTCGTACATCGTGGCGAGGATGCCGTCGACCTCGAGGCGCGGGTTGAGCCGGTCGCGCACCTTCTCGATGGTCTCGACGAGCAGAGCCACGCCGCGCAGCGCGAAGAACTCGCACGCGAGCGGGATGAGCACGCCGTGCGCGGCCGTCAGCGCGTTCACGGTGAGCAGGCCGAGCGAGGGCTGGCAGTCCACGAGGACCACGTCGTAGTCGTCGAGCACCGGGCGCAGCACGCGGGCCAGCACGGACTCGCGGGCGACCTCGCCGACGAGCTGCACCTCCGCGGCCGACAGGTCGATGTTCGCCGGCAGCAGGTCCAGGCCGGGCGTCGCCGTCGGCCGGATGAGCTCGTGGATGGACGCGTCGCGCTCCATGAGCAGGTTGTAGATCGTGCGGTCGAGCTCGTGCGGGCTGATGCCCAGACCGACCGACGCCGCACCCTGGGGGTCGAAGTCGACGACGAGCACGCGCCGGCCGTACTCGGCGAGGGCCGCGGCCAGGTTGATGGTGGTCGTCGTCTTGCCGACGCCACCCTTCTGGTTGCACATCGCGATGACCCGGGCGGGGCCGTGCGAGGCCAGCGGGGCCGGGTCGGGAAACACCGGCAGGGGCCGTCCGACGGCGTCGAGGTCCTGGGTCGATAGCTGGCTCACCACGCCGCACACCTTACCGGCGCGCCGAGCCCGGGATCAGAGGGCGCGCGGGTGCGCCTGCGCGTAGACCTCGCGCAGGCTGTCCACGGTCACGAGCGTGTAGATCTGGGTGGTCGTGACCGACGCGTGCCCGAGCAGCTCCTGCACCACGCGGACGTCCGCTCCGCCCGCCAGCAGGTGGGTCGCGAACGAGTGCCGCAGGGTGTGCGGCGAGACGTGCTCGGCCCCGTCGATCCCCGAGCGCAGCGCCGCGGTCCGCAGCACGGCCCACGCGCTCTGCCTGCTCAGCACCGCGCCGCGCGTGTTGAGGAACACCGACGAGGTCCCCCGCCCGCCCGCCGACAGCGCGGGCCTGCCCCGCACCAGGTAGGCCTCGACCGCCTCACGGGCGAACGATCCGACCGGCACGACGCGCTCCTTGCGGCCCTTGCCGAACAGCCGCACCGAGGCCCGCTCGGGGTCGAGGTCGAGGTCGTCGACCGCGAGCCCGACCGCCTCGGAGATGCGCGCACCCGTGCCGTAGACGAGCTCGAGCAGCGCACGGTCGCGCAGGGGCACGGGACCGTCGCCGAGGCCCGCGGCGTCGAGGATCCGGGTCACGTCCTGCACCGAGATCGCCTTGGGCAGCCGCTTGGGCTGGGCGGGCGGGCGGACGGCACGGGCCGCGTCGTCGGTCGTCGCGCCGTCGAGCACGAGGAACCGGTGCCAGCCGCGCACGGCCACCACGCACCGCGCCGCCGACGACGCCGAGAGCGGCGTGCGGCCGTCCGTGCCGGTGCGGACCGCGACGACGAACGCCTCGACGTCCTGCTCCCCCACCTGGTCGGCGGCAGTGACCCCGCGGTCGGCGAGGAAGGCCAGGTAGCGGCCGAGGTCGCGGCGGTAGGCGGACAGCGTGTTGGGCGACAGGCCCCGTTCGACCGTGAGGTGGGCCAGGTACGTGTCGAGAGCCGGCCTCAGCGGGCCGTCGTCGGCCGGGTCCACGGGCACGGGCGACGTCAGAGCGGCAGGAAGACGTCCACCGACAGCGCGACGGACAGCAGCGTCAGGTAGGTGATCGAGGCGTGGAAGACGCTCATCGCGCGCAGCTTGCCGCGGCTCGGGTCCTCGGCGCGGCGCAGCAGGCCGATGCAGGTCCACAGGAACCAGCCGCCGAGGCCGATCGACAGGACCCCGTAGACCCAGGTCAGGCCCTGCACGGGCCAGATGAGCACCGAGCACGCGATCATCGCGAGGGTGTACGCGATCATCTCGCGCGCGACCTTGGTGTCCTTCGCGACGACGGGCAGCATCGGCACGCCCGCCGCGGCGTAGTCGTTGCGGAACTTCATCGACAGCGGCCAGTAGTGCGGCGGCGTCCAGAAGAAGATGACCCCGAACAGCAGCACCGCGGTCCAGGAGAGCCCACCGGTCACCGCGGACCAGCCGATCAGGACCGGCATGCAGCCGGCGGCGCCGCCCCACACGATGTTCTGCGGCGTGCGCCGCTTGAGGATCATCGTGTAGCCGACGACGTAGATGAGGATGGCCGCCGCCGTCAGCCAGGCCGACGCGGGGTTGACCACGAGGTAGAGCCAGGCGAGCGAGCCGACGCCGAGCGCGAGACCGAACACCAGCGCCGCTCGCGGGGTGACCTCACCCGTGACGATCGGCCGCCGCTTGGTGCGGTTCATGATCTTGTCGATGTCGCGGTCGATGTAGCAGTTCAGGACGTTGGCCGAACCGGCCGCCGCCGCACCGCCGACGAGCGTCGCGAGCACGAGCCACAGGCTGGGCAGTCCACCGGCCGCCAGGATCATCGTCGGCACCGTGGTGACGAGCAGCAGCTCGATCACGCGGGGCTTCGTCAGCGCGATGTACGGACCCACGACCGACCGCAGCCCGCGACGCGCGGGTCCCGCCGCCGTCGTCGGCGCGGCCGACGCTCCGGCGTCGTCGACTGACAAGGGGCTGGTGAGGCGCACGCGCAGCTGATCCGTTCGTCGTCCGGCCGGTTGGTCCGGCGCATGACAGAGGTGGGGGGAATGTCGCGCTGCCATGCTACGGCCTGCACCCACCGGCAGGCTCGCAGGTGGCCCGGCTTCGGTCGGTTCGGCACTGTGACATCGGTCGCTCCCGTTCGCGGTGGTCACGCCCGGCGGAGGTGTGCAGGTGCGCTATAGGCTCGACGAGCACGGTCCGACGACGCCTCCACGCAGCTGCTGCGCGAAGGTGCCGGACCTGCCCGGCGCCCCTCACGGGTGCCCGATCACGTCCGACACGACACCCGGCCGACGGTGCGGGTGGGAATGAGGTGCGGTGAACGCGAAGGCTCCCCTGGCGCAGACCGTCGGCTGGACTGACCTTGACGTCCGGGCGGTCGACACCGTCCGGATCCTGGCGGCGGATGCGGTGGAGAAGGTCGGCAACGGCCACCCCGGCACCGCCATCAGCCTGGCTCCCGTGGCCTACCTGCTCTACCAGAACGTGCTGCGTCACGACCCGACCGACCCCCACTGGCTCGGGCGTGACCGCTTCGTGCTGTCCGCGGGCCACTCGGCGCTCACGCAGTACATCCAGCTCTACCTGGGCGGTTTCGGGCTCGAGCTCGACGACCTCAAGGCGCTGCGCACCTGGGGCTCCAAGACCCCGGGGCACCCCGAGTACAAGCACACGGCGGGCGTGGAGATCACGACCGGCCCGCTCGGCCAGGGCCTGGCCTCGGCCGTCGGCTTCGCGATGGCGCAGCGGCGCGAGCGCAACCTGCTCGACCCCGACGCGGCGCCGGGCACGAGCCCGTTCGACCACCACACGTTCGTGATCTGCTCCGACGGCGACCTGCAGGAGGGCGTCACCAGCGAGGCCTCCTCGGTGGCCGGCACGCAGGAGCTCGGCGACCTCATCGTGTTGTGGGACGACAACCACATCTCGATCGAGGGCGACACCGAGATCGCGTTCACCGAGGACGTGCTCGCGCGCTACGAGGCGTACGGCTGGCACGTGCAGTTCGTCGACTGGACCGCCGGCGGCGAGTACCGCGAGGACGTCGACGCGCTGAACGCCGCGATCGAGGCGGCCAAGGCCGTCACGGACAAGCCGTCGTTCATCGGCATCCGCACGCTCATCGCGTGGCCGACCCCGACCAAGACGAACGAGCACTCGGCACACGGCTCTAAGCTGGGCACCGCGGCCATCACGGGCCTCAAGGAGCTGCTCGGCTTCGACCCCGACCAGACGTTCGAGGTCGGCGCCGACGTCCTGGCGCACACCCGCTCGCTCGCGTCCCGCGCCGCCGCGGACCGCCTCGCGTGGCAGGAGAAGTTCGACGCCTGGCGCGCCGCGAACCCGGACAAGGGCGAGCTGCTCGACCGCCTCGTGGCGCACGAGCTGCCCGAGGGCTGGGAGTCCGCGCTGCCGGTGTTCCCCGCCGGCAAGGCCGTCGCCACCCGCGCCGCATCGGGCGACGTACTGTCCGCGATCGCCGACGAGCTGCCCGAGCTGTGGGGTGGCTCGGCCGACCTCGCGGGCTCGAACAACACGACGATGAAGGGCGCGACGTCCTTCATCCCGGCGAAGCGCTCGACGCACGAGTTCGCGGGCGACGAGCACGGCCGCACGCTGCACTTCGGCATCCGCGAGCACGGCATGGGCGCGATCCTGTCGGGCATCGTGCTGCACGGGCTGACGCGCCCCTACGGCGGCACGTTCCTGCAGTTCGCCGACTACATGCGCGGCTCGGTCCGCCTCGCCTCGCTCATGGGCGCCCCCGCGATCTACGTGTGGACGCACGACTCGATCGGCCTCGGCGAGGACGGCCCCACGCACCAGCCGGTCGAGCACCTGACCGCGCTGCGCGCCATCCCGGGCCTGACCGTCGTGCGCCCGGCCGACGCCAACGAGACCGCCCAGGCGTGGAAGGCGATCCTCGAGCACCGCTCGGGCCCCGTCGGCCTCATCCTGACGCGGCAGAACGTGCCGACGTACCCGCGCGGCGAGGAGGGCTTCGCGTCCGCCGAGGGCGTGGCCCGCGGCGCGTACGTGCTGCTCGAGGCGAGCTCGGGCACGCCCGACGTGATCCTCATCGGCACGGGCTCCGAGGTGCAGCTGGCCGTCCAGGCCCGCGAGACCCTCGAGGCCGCCGGCGTCGCCACGCGCGTGGTCTCCGCGCCGTCGCTCGAGTGGTTCGCCGACCAGGACGACACGTACCGCGAGTCGGTGCTCCCGTCGGCCGTCAAGGCGCGCGTCTCGGTCGAGGCCGGCATCGCGCTCTCGTGGCACAAGATCGTCGGTGACGCCGGTCGCACGGTCTCGCTCGAGCACTTCGGCGCCTCGGCCGACTACGAGACGCTCTACCGCGAGTTCGGCATCACCGCCGAGGCCGTCGTGGCCGCCGCGCACGACTCGATCGCCGCCGCCCGCGGCGACAGCGCCGACAGCGCCCCCTCGTCGTCCGGCGCCACGCCGACCGCGACCGGGACGGGCGACCAGCAGGGCTGACTCACGCCGCGACAGCCCCGCCGGTCAGGGCGGGGCTGTCGCGACCTTCTCCCAGAACGCATGTTCAGCAGGAACGAAGGGAAAGCACCATGGCACCGAGCAGCACCCCCCTGGAGCGCCTCGCCGAGGCGGGAGTCGCCGTCTGGCTGGACGACCTGTCGCGCGAGCGGCTGCGCACGGGGAACCTCGCGGAGCTCGTCGAGCGCGGCGTGGTCGGCGTGACCACGAACCCGACGATCTTCGCCACCGCGATCAGCGCGGGAGACGCGTACGACGAGCAGCTCCGCGAGCTCGCCGGGACGAGCGTCGAGGACGCCGTGTTCCGCATCACCACCGACGACGTGCGCGAGGCGGCCGACGTGCTG
>Ga0160439_1000413_pt1 | contig 21589 bp, 20 predicted proteins | sample HID1975M_E0MG_FD_108201 | JGI IMG/M metagenome (GOLD analysis project Ga0160439, IMG submission 108201) | Enriched soil microbial communities from UW Madison campus, WI, USA - HID1975M_E0 MG | ecosystem: Environmental > Terrestrial > Soil > Unclassified | place: USA: Madison, Wisconsin... | reverse complement strand
GGCCTCGCGGACATAGGGGCGAGTCTAGGCAAGCACCTGCGCGAACGTGCGGCGGTCGCGATGTGGGTCGTAGCACGTCCACCTGGTCGTGCCTCGTTCCCGTGGCAGGGGCCTGACCACTAGCGTGAACGTGCACGACGTGTCGCACAGCAGTGCGCGTCGCCCGGGACCTTGAGGAGATGTCATGGCCGACCCCACCGTCACCGAGGTCGCGGCTCAGCTGCGCCGTTTCTGGTGGCTCCCCGTCCTGCGCGGCGCCGTGCTGCTCGTGCTCGGGCTGCTCATGCTGTTCCACCCCCTCGACACGCTGACCGCCATCGTCTGGATCGTGGGCATCTTCACCGTCCTCGACGGTGTGCTGGCGATCATCAGCGCGTTCCTCGACAAGCGGGACACGGGCATCGGCTGGCCGGTCGTCGGCGGGCTGCTCACGATCGCGATCGGCATCGTGCTGCTGGCGTGGCCGCACGCGACCGTCGCCGTCGTGTTCTACATGGTCGCGTTCTGGGTGATCCTGCTCGGCGTCATCGGGATCATCGGCTCGATCGTGTCGCACAAGAAGGACAACCCGACGTGGTTCTTCCCGCTCATGTTCGGCCTGATCAGCCTGGTCGTGGGTCTGCTGCTCGTGACGAACCCGCAGACCTCGCTCACCGTGGTCATGGTGCTCGTCGGCCTGTTCGCGCTGGTCGCGGGCGTGGTGCTGGTGGTCGGGGGCTTCGCCGCCCGGTCGATCGCCGGCAAGCTCGAGGACGAGACGAAGCGGGTCATCGAGGTCTGACCGCGCGTCTCCCCTCAGGCGGCGTGCTTGCCGTACTCGAGGGGTGAGTGCTGGGCGAGGAGCCGCGCGAACGCGAGGTCGACGACAGGGCGGTCGGGCTCGGGCGCGACGGCCTCGGTCCTGACCTCGAGCTCGGTGGGTGCAGCGGGTGTCGGTCGCGCGGGTGTCGGCGGTGGTGGCGCGTGGGAGGCGTACCGGTGGCCGGTGGGTGTCACGGTCTGCACGGTGTGGCAGGCGGTGTCGGGTGTGATGGTCTGGGTCCAGCCGGGGGCTTCTTTGGCGTGGTTGCACGCTTCGCACAGGCCTTGCCCGTTGTCGGCGTCGGTGGTCCCGCCCGACACCGCGGGGGTGACGTGGTCGATGTGCCGGATGGGTGCCCCGCAGTAGGGCGTGCGGCACAGGCCTTGGTCGCGCAGGCGGAGGAACGTGGCCAGGGCGTCGGGGTGGAACCGTTGCTGGGAGGTCATCGCGACCAGTCGCCCGCCGGGATCGGAGTACAGGCGTCGTAGCCAGACGGCGTTGGCGTCCAGGCCGGCGGCGATGAGCTCGCGGGCGATCTGCGCGGGCACCGGTGAGTCGGTGGCGCCGGGGGTGTGCAGGTGGGCGGGGTCGTGCCCGGCGCCGAGCAGGGTCGTGTCGGACAGGACCAGGTTCACGGTGAGGGGGACCTCGTCGGGGTGGGTCAGCCCGGTGATGCGTTCGATGAGCGTGTCGGCCATGATCTGCCCGTGCCCGCGCGGGTCGCCACCGTCGGTGGTGCGGGCCAGGTCGGCGGAGGTCTTCAACGCGGCGAACGCGGCGATGCCGACCTTCATCGGGACCAGCGCGCTCAGGTAGCACATGGTGTCGGGGGCGGGACGGATCGTGACCCGCCGCTCGGTCTCGGCGCGGCGTGCCCGGCGCACCATGGCACCGGGGTCGAGGCGCGCGGCATGCCCACGCGCGAGTGCGCCCAGCTGCCGGGTCCCCACACCCTCCAGGCTCGCGGGATCGGCGCACAGCAGCCGGTCGACCTCCGCGCGGTCCTCGACCTCGAGGCAGGCGGTCTCGGCGACCAGGATCATGGCCCGGTACTCCGAGAGCCGCCCCTCGCGCAGGGCGGCGAACGTGTGCGGCATCTCGGTCGTCCAGACCTTCGCCGCGCCGAGCAGGGCCTGCCCGCGGTGCGGGGACTCGCGCCGCGCGAGGCCGACCTGCGCGGCGACCCCCAGCCCGCGCCGCCGCGCTGGGACACCGGCGGCTGCCTGCCGGTCGCGCTCGGCGGTGTCGAGCGCCACCGACAGCACCGCCTGCGCGGCGCACGCCGCGGACTTCAGCTCCTCCAACGCGGCCAGCAACGACACGTCCTCAGCCGACGACCCCGTGCTTGCCAACGCCGCGACCTGAGCGCGCCACCCCGCCACCAGCGAGGCGTCCGTACTCGGGCTCGCCTCACCACGCGCAGCAGCGCGAGCGGCGGGGTCCACGGGAGCGATCGTCACCCCCTCAGTCTATCGAACACACGTTCGATACGCCAGACTTGTCCACATCTCAGGTGGACGGATCGCTGCAACTCCTCGTCGAGTCGAGGCAAGCACCGCCTGGTCCGCCCTCGCTCTGGGCGGCGCGAGCGACTGGGTCAGGCGCGAACCGGGTTGCGGCGTTCGGGCAGGGCGAGGGCAGGGAGCAGGGAGCAGGACGAGAGGAGAGGGCAAGGCTCGAGCTGGCGCAGCCCGCAGGGTGCACGCGCGCGTCGCAGTCGACCGACGGGACCGGCGCGGCCGACCGCCCGGCGAGCGTCGGGAGCGGCGCGAGCAGCGTCAGCTACGACAGGTGCAGCGAGTCCCGGACGTGCGCCGGCAGCAGCGAGTACCCCACGAACACCACGGTGTCCATCACGGTATGCGCGACGACGAGCGGCATCACGCGCCGCTTGCGCCGGTAGTACTCGGAGAACACGAGCCCCATCACGAAGTTCCCGAGCAGCGCGCCCCACCCCTGGTACAGGTGGTACGACCCGCGGAGCGCGGCACTCGCCACCACGATGTACGGCTCGCGCCACTTGAGGTCGCGCAGCCGCTCCATGAGGTAGCCGACCGCCACGACCTCCTCGAGCAGCGCGTTCTTCAGCGCCAGCAGGATGAGCATCGGCACGGTCCACCAGTAGGCGTCGAGGGCGGACGCCTGCACCTGCACAGCGAAGCCCATGGCCCGGGCGATGGCGTAGAGGCCGAGGCCCGGCAGTCCGATGAGCGCCGCGAGGCCCACGCCGACGCCGAGGTCCCGCAGCGGGCGCGCGAACGTCAAGCCGATCCGTCGGACCGCGGACCGGCCGTTCGCGGAGAGCAGGTAGAGCGCGAGCGCGACCGGCATGAGCGCGAAGAGGATCGCGAGGCCCTGGTAGGTGAGGTCGAGCCACGGGCGCGGGGAGAGCGTCGGGTTGAGCGTGGTCGTCTGGTCGCCGAGCGCAGGTCCCGCGGTGAGCCGGTCGATGATGTTGACGACCGCGTAGACGGCCGAGCGCCCCAGCGACAGCCCGAGCACGATCCAGATCTCGACGGTCAGCCGACGCCGCACCGCCCGCTCGTCGGGCTGCGGAATCTTCTCAACCACCTGCTGCTCGGCCACGCGCGCAGCGTAGACCCGCCCCCTGGACGTCCTCCGGACGCCGCCGGGGAAGAACCTGGGTGCGAGCCGGACGGGTCAGGAGAAGCGCCGCAGCCGCAGGGAGTTCCCGACGACGAGCACCGACGAGAGTGCCATCGCGGCACCGGCGATCATCGGGTTGAGCAGCCCGAGCGCAGCGAGCGGGATCGCGGCCACGTTGTAGGCGAACGCCCAGAACAGGTTCTGCCGGATGACGGCGAGCGTCCGGCGCGACAGCCGGATGGCCTGCGCCGCGGAGCGCAGGTCGCCGCGCACCAGGGTCAGGTCCGCAGCCTCGATCGCCACGTCGGTCCCAGTGCCCATCGCGAGCCCGAGGTCCGCGGCCGCGAGCGCGGCGGCGTCGTTCACGCCGTCGCCGACCATCGCCACGCGAGCGCCCGACGCCTGCAGCCGCGCGACGACCGCGACCTTGTCGGCCGGGAGCACCTGGGCGACGACCTCGGTGATGCCGACCTCGCGTGCCGCGGCCTGCGCGGCGCCGGGGTTGTCGCCCGTCAGCAGCACGGGCCGCAGCCCGAGCGCGCGCAGCTCGCCGACCGCCTGCCGCGACGTCTCCTTGACGGGGTCGCGCAGCACGAGCGCGCCGCGCACGGAGCCGTCCCAGGCGGCCATGACGGCGGTCGCGCCGTCGGCCTCGGCCGCGTCGAAGCGGTCCTGCAGCGCGGACGTGTCGATGCCCTGCTCGCGCAGCCAGGTGGGGCGCCCGACGAGGACGCGCCGCCCGAGCCCGACGCCGGAGTGCGCCGTCCGGACGACGCCGACGACGCCACGGCCGGGCTCGGCCCGGAAGTCGTGCACCTGGTCGGACCCGATGACGACGCCGTCGGCGCCCGTGTCGCCGTCCCGGGTGGTCGCCGCTGCCGCGATCGCTTGCGCGATCGGGTGCTCCGCGAGCTGCTCGACCGCGGCCGCGTACCGCAGCACCTCGTCGGGGGACGCACCGGGAGCGGCCAGCACGTCGACGAGCGCCATGCGCCCCTGCGTGACGGTGCCGGTCTTGTCGAGCACCACGGTGTCGACCGCGCGCGTCTGCTCGAGGATCTCCGGGCCCTTGATGAGGATGCCGAGCTGCGCGCCGCGCCCGGTCCCGACGAGCAGCGCCGTCGGCGTGGCCAGGCCCAGGGCGCAGGGGCACGCGATGATCAGGACGGCGACCGCGGCGGTGAACGCCTGCTGCGGCTCCGCGCCGGAGACCAGCCACGCGACGAGCGTCCCGAGCGCGAGCACCAGCACCACGGGCACGAACACCGCGGAGATGCGGTCCGCGAGGCGCTGCACGGGCGCCTTGCCGGTCTGCGCGGCGGTCACGAGGCGGCCGATCTGGGCCAGGCGCGTGTCCTCGCCCACGCGGGTCGCGCGCACGACGAGCGAGCCCGACGTGTTGATCGTCGCGCCCGTCACCTCGTCGCCGGGACCCACGTCGACGGGCACGGGCTCGCCGGTCAGCAGCGACGCGTCGACCGCGCTGGTGCCGCTGACCACGACGCCGTCGGTCGCGACCTTCTCGCCAGGACGGACGGCGAACTCGTCGCCCACGCGCAGGTCGCCGACGGGCACGCGGCGCTCGGAGCGCCCGGTCGGCCCGGAGACGATCAGCGCGACGTCCTTGGCGCCCAGGTCGAGCAGCGCGCGCAGGGCGTCGCCCGCCCGACGACGCGAGCGGTGCTCGGCGTACCGCCCGGCGAGCAGGAACGTGGTGACGACGGCCGCCACCTCGAAGTAGAGCTCCGGGGCGGCGCCCTCGTGGGCCGCGCGGGGCCACAGCGACGGGGTCATGGTCATCCCCGGCTCGCCCGCGCCGCCGAGCAGCAGCGCCCACAGCGACCAGCCGGTCGCCGCGACGATGCCGATCGAGACGAGCGTGTCCATGGTCGACGCGCGGTGGCGCGCGGCCCGGAACGCGGCGCGGTGGAACGGCCACGCGGCCCACGTCACGACGGGCAGGGCGAGCACCGCCACGACCCACTGCCAGCCGGTGAACTGCAGCGCGGGCACCATCGAGAGCAGCACCACGGGCACGGTCGCGACCGCGGCGACCCGCAGGCGCGCTCGGAGGTCGGCGCCGCGCGCGTCTGTGGGGGCGGACGTGTCGTCGTCGGGGTCCATGTCGTGGCCCGGCGCCATCGCGTGGCCGGAGAGCGCGTGCTCGCGGGGATCCATCGCGTGCTCGTGCTGGTGCTCGTGCGGCGAGCTGGTCCGCGTGACCGTCGCGTCGTAGCCCGCCGCGCGCACCGCGGCGACGAGCGCGTCGGTGTCGGCGGTCGCCCCGGTGCCCTCGTCGGGCACGCGGACCTCGACGTGCGCCGACTCGAGCGGGAGGTTCACGGTGGCCGAGACGCCCGGCAGCCGGCCGAGCCGCTTCTCGACGCGCGCGACGCACGAGGCGCACGTCATGCCCTCGATCGCGAGGTCGACGACGGCCACGGGGTGGGTCGTCCCGGAGTGGGTTGTCTCCGAGTGGGTCGTCTCCGGCTGGCTCGTCACAGCAGCGACCTCCGCGGGGTCAGCACGTACCCGGCCTCGTCGATCGCGCCCGCGATCGCGTCGTCCGTGAGCGGGGCCTCGGAGGTCACCGTGACCTGCGACGAGCCCCCGACGACGAGCGCGACGTCGACGCCCGTGACGCCGGGCAGCGCCGTGAGCTCGGTGGTGACGTGCTGCACGCAGTGGCCGCAGGTCATGCCGTCGACGCCGAATGCGGTGGTCTGGCTCATGAGTCTCTCCTGAGTGTGTGCGGGGGTTCAGCTACGGACGAGGCGGGCGATGGCGTCGGACGCCTCCTTGACCTTGGCGGCGCCCTCCTCGGGCGACTGCCGGGCCGCGTCGACGACGCAGTGGGCCAGGTGGTCCTCGACGAGGCCGATGCTCACGGCCTGCAGCGCCTTGGTGACGGCGGCGATCTGTGTCAGGACGTCGATGCAGTACACGTCCTCGTCGACCATCCGGGCGATGCCTCGGACCTGGCCCTCGACCCGGCGCAGGCGCTTGAGGTAGTCGTCCTTGGCGTCGGTGTATCCGTGCACGGTGGCCTCCCGGGTCTCGTCCGCTGTCCGTCTCCTCCAACAAGGTACCCCCCAGGGGTATTCCCGACGGGGGGACCAAGGGCCTGCGGGCGGCACAATGGGAGCCATGCGAGTCTCGGCGAAGGCTGACTATGCGGTGCGAGCGTGCGCCGAGCTGGCGGCGAGCCCGCACGGCGACCCGGTGGCGGCCGACGTGCTCGCCGCGGGGCAGGGGCTGCCGGTCAGCTTCGTCGAGCGGATCCTGGGCGACCTGCGCCGGGCCGGCATCGTCGCGAGCGTCCGGGGCCGGTCCGGTGGGTACCGGCTGTCCCGCGAGGCCGGCCAGATCACCCTGGCCGAGGTCATCCGCGCGGTCGACGGTCCTCTCGTCACGGTGCGCGACGAGCGCCCGCCCGCGCTCGAGTACGCGGGCTCGGCCGCGTCGCTGCTCGACGTGTGGGTCGCGCTGCGGGTCAGCGTCCGCGAGGTGCTCGACCAGGTGACGCTCGAGTCCCTGGTCACGGGCGACCTCCCGGCGCACGTCCGCACCAAGGCGGCGAGCGTCGGCGCGTGGGAGAACCCCTGACCCTCCCGGGTGAACCGGCGGGTGCGGCGCAGGGACCCGGGGGATACTCGGCTCGATGAGCAGCACGCCCCCGGGCCCGATGACGGATCCCGACGACGAGCAGCCGGGCGTCCGGCCGACCGCGTGGCAGCCGACGCCGGCGGTGCCGTTCCCGCGTCCGGCGCCGCCCGACGGGCCTGCCGTCCTGCAGGGCCTGCCGATCCCTGGACCGCAGCCCGAGCCGGCCGCCCGGCCCGTCTACGCACGCTGGGTTCGTCGTGCGGCGGCCTCCCTGCTCGACCTGGCCGTGATGACCGTCCCCCTGCTGCTCGCGCTCGCGTACGACGACCCGGTCGTCGCCGGGCTCGGGCTCGCCTGGGCGCTCGGGTGGTTCGTCGGGAACCGCGTGGTCGCCCACGGCCGCTACGGCACGACGATCGGCAAGCGCGCGACGGGGCTCCGCCTCGTGCGGACCGGGACGGGCCTGCCCGTGGGTGCGCCGGGCGCGCTCGTGCGCGAGCTGACCCACCTGCTCGACGCGGTGTGGCTCGTCGGGTTCCTGCGCCCGCTGTGGGACGCGCGGCGGCGCACGTTCGCCGACTCGGTGTGCGAGACGGTCGTCGTGCGGACCGTCGGCTAGGCCGAGGCGGCAGCCCGGGCGGCGGCCGGCAGGGCCGCCTCGATCGCGCTCAGCGCCTCGTCGTCGTGCGCGGCCGAGACGAACCACGCCTCGTACGGCGACGGCGGCGCGTACACGCCGCCGTCGAGCAGCGCGTGGAAGAACGGCGCGTACCGGAACGACTCCGTGGCCAGCACCGACGCGTAGTCGCGTGCGCCCTCGGCTGCCGCGTCGGCACCGAACATGATCGAGAACAGGTTGCCCGCGTACTGCACGGCGTGCGGGACGCCCTCGGCCGCCAGCGCGGCGCTGACGGACGCGCGCAGGCGTGCGGAGGCGGCGTCGACCGTGGCGTACACGCCGGCATCGGCGAGCTGCAGCGTCGTGAGCCCCGCGGCCGTGGCGACCGGGTTCCCGGACAGCGTGCCCGCCTGGTAGACGGGACCCGACGGCGCCAGCTGGGCCATCACGTCGCGCCGGCCGCCGACGGCTGCGACCGGCAGCCCGCCGCCGATGACCTTGCCGAACGTGAACAGGTCCGGCGCCCAGCCCTCGCGCAGGCCCTCGAGCCCCCACCAGCCGGAGTAGCCCACGCGGAAGCCCGTGAGCACCTCGTCCTGGACGAGCAGCGCGCCGTGCTCGAGCGTGATGCGGCGCAGCTCGGCGTTGAACCCGGGCAGAGGCGGCACGACGCCCATGTTCGCGGGCGCGGCCTCGGTCACGACGGCGGCGATGCGGTCGCCGTGCGCGACGAACGCGGTCTCGAGCGCGTCGAGGTCGTTGTAGGGGACGACGATCGTCTCGGCGGCCGTCGCCGCGGAGACGCCCGCCGAGTCGGGCAGGCCGAGCGTCGCGACGCCCGAGCCGGCCTGGGCCAGCAGCGCGTCGACGTGGCCGTGGTAGCAGCCGGCGAACTTCACGACGAGGTCGCGGCCCGTGAACGCGCGCGCCAGGCGCAGCGCCGTCATGGTCGCCTCGGTGCCGGTGGAGACGAGGCGGACGGACTCGGCCGCGGGCACCCGGTAGCGGATGGCCTCGACGAGGTCGACCTCGGTGGTCGTCGGCGCGCCGAAGCTCAGGCCGCGCGCGGCGGCCTCCTGCACGGCGGCGACGACCTGCGGGTGCGCGTGACCGAGCAGCGCCGGACCCCACGAGCCGACGAGGTCCACGTACGTGCGGCCCTCGACGTCGGTGACGTGCGCACCGCTCGCGCTCGCGACGAACAGCGGCGTGCCACCGACCGCGCCGAACGCGCGCACCGGCGAGTTCACCCCGCCGGGGATCACGGACTGGGCGTGCGCGAACACCTCGGCGCTCGTCGTCGGGCTCATCGGGTCTCCTCCGCCAGCCATCCGGCCAGCTCCGTCGCGTAGTACGTCAGTACGTGATCGGCACCGGCGCGTCGGATGCTGAGCACGGACTCGAGAATCGCCCGTCTGCGCTCGATCCACCCGTTTGCCGCAGCGGCCTCGATCATCGCGTACTCCCCGGACACCTGGTAGGCGGCGACCGGCACGGTCGAGGTCGCGGCCACGTCGGCCAGCACGTCGAGGTAGGACATCGCGGGCTTGACCATGACCACGTCGGCGCCCTCGGCGATGTCGATCGCGACCTCGCGGGCGGCCTCGCGGCGGTTCGCCGGGTTCATCTGGTAGGTCCGGCGGTCCCCCTCGAGCTGCGACTCGACGGCCTCGCGGAACGGGCCGTAGAACGCGCTCGCGTACTTGGCCGCGTAGGCCAGCACGGCCGTGTCGTGGTGCCCGGCGTCGTCGAGCGCGTCGCGGACCACCGCGGTCTGGCCGTCCATCATCCCGCTGAGCCCGACGAGATGGGCGCCGGCCGCCGCCTGCGCGAGCGCCATGTCGGCGTACCGGACCAGGGTCGCGTCGTTGTCGACGGCACCCGTCGGGGTGAGCACCCCGCAGTGGCCGTGGTCGGTGAACTCGTCGAGGCAGAGGTCGGCCTGCACGACGAGCGCATCGCCCGCTTCGGCCACGGCGTCGGCGATCGCGAGGTTGAGGATGCCGTCGGGCGTGGTGGCCTGCGAGCCGATCGCGTCGCGGACCGTGGGGATCGCGAAGAGCATGACACCGCCCAGGCCCGCGGCGGCCGCCTCGGCGACGGCCCGCTTGAGCGAGTCCCGGGTGTGCTGGACGACGCCGGGCATCGACGTGATCGGGCGCGGCTCGGTGAGGCCCTCGCGCACGAAGACCGGCAGCACGAGCTCGGCGGGGTGCAGGCGGGTCTCGGCCAGCAGGCGGCGCATCGCGGGCGTCGCGCGCGTGCGGCGGAGGCGGACGCGTCCGGGGGTGGGGGTCATCTCAGCTCCTGGCCTACGGGTGCGGCTGCTTCTGACAGGGCGTCGACGAGGCCCGTCATGGTCTGCGTGGTGGCCGTCGCGGCGAGCGGCAGGCCCTGGCGATGCACCTCGGCGGCCGTCGTCGGCCCGATCGCCACGAGCAGCGTGCCGGGCGGCGGCGCCCCGAGCTGGGCGACGAGCTCGCGCACCGTGCTGGCCGAGGTCAGCAGGGCCGCGCCGATCTCGCCGCTGGTCCAGGCCGCGCGGACCTCGTCCGGCGGCGGGCTCGCGGGGACCGTGCGGTAGGCGACGACGTCGTCGACCTGCCAGCCGCGCGTGCGCAGGCCGTCGGCCAGCGTGGGAGCGGCCAGGTCGCCGCGGGGGAACAGCACACGGGTGCGGTCGCCGCGCGGGGCGGGCCAGGCGGCGACCAGGGACCGGGCCGTCGAGGGGGTCGGCGGCGTGAGGTCGACCTCGACCCCCGCGTCGCGCAGCGCGCGGGCCGTGCCCGGGCCGACGGCGGCGACGGACACCTCGCGGGTGAGGTCCGCCAGCGTCCGGCCCGCCGCCTCGGCGCGCGCCGCCAGGACCGGGACGGCGGCCGCGCTCGTGAGCACGAGCCAGCGGTACCAGCCGGCGCCGAGCGCGAGCAGCACGTCGTCGAGCTGGCTCGAGTCCGCCGGGGCGACGGTCTCGATCAGCGGCACGACCTCGGCGGTCGCACCGGCCGCGGCCAGCGCGACCACGGCCGGGCTGACGCCCGCCACGGGACGCGGGACCAGCACGCGCCAGCCGGTCAGGGGACCGGTCATCGGGCGGCACCGAGGTCGGCCAGGTCGGCGGCGCCGGCCGCGAGCAGGTCCTCGGCGAGGGCGGCGCCCAGCGCGCGGGCCGAGGCCTCGGACGCGTCGGGGGTGGTTGCGGAGCGGCGCAGGGTCGCGGTGCCGTCGGGGCGGGCGACGACCGCGTCGAGGCGGATCGCGTCGTCGATGACCGTGGCCAGCGCGCCGATCGGCGCCGCGCAGCCCGCCTCGAGCCGGGCGAGCAGGGCGCGCTCGGCGACGACGGCCAGCCGTGTGGGGGTGTGGTCCAGCGCGCGGAGGGCGGCGGCGAGCGGGGCGTCGTCGGGCTCCGCGGCCCGGACCTCGATCGCGAGCGCGCCCTGGCCGGGCGCGGGGGCCATGACCGCGGGGTCGAACAGCTCGGTGACGGCGTCCAGGCGGCCCAGGCGTGCCAGGCCCGCGCGGGCGAGGACCACGGCGTCGAGGTCACCCGGCCCGGTGCCCGGCCCGGCGACGCGCCCCAGGCGCGTGTCGACGTTGCCGCGGATGTCGACGACGACGACGTCCGGGCGTGCGGCCAGCAGCTGCGCGGCCCGGCGCGGCGAGCCCGTGCCGACGACGGCCCCGGCCGGCAGCTCCGCGAGCGTGAGCCCGTCGCGCGCGCACAGCGCGTCACGCGGGTCCTCGCGCAGCGGCACCGCGCCGAGCACCAGGCCGTCCGCGTCGCCCGTGGGCAGGTCCTTGAGCGAGTGCACCGCGACGTCGCACCGGCCGTCGAGCAGCGCGTCCCGCAGAGCGGTGACGAACACGCCCGTGCCGCCCAGGGTCTGGAGGGAGCCCGTCAGCCGGTCGCCGTCGGTCCGGACGCGCACGGTCTCGACCTCCAGGTCGGCGAGCGCGGTCAACGCGTCGGCCACGTGGCCGGTCTGGGTGAGGGCGAGTGCGCTCGCGCGCGTGCCGATGCGGACGTGCTGGGGCATGGGTTCAGTCTCCCTCGCCGGGGCGCGCGTGTCGAAGCGCGAGACCTATTTCCGCACCCGGCCGAACGGACCTGACAGGTCGTCAGGAAATGTCGAGGAATAGTGACGCGGGTCATGCCCGCGCACGGTATTTCTTAGGGTTGCCTGTCCTGAGAAAAGAATGGTCTGACGAATTGTCAGAAAGAAATGTGCGCGGGGTCACGCGCCGAGCAACGAGCGCGCGGCCGCCTGCGCGTCCGGGATGACCGCCGCGAGACCGTTGCCCGCGACCCACGCGCCGGCCACGGCCACGTCGGGCTGGTCCGCCAGGGCCGACCGCGCGGCGGCGACCCAGTCGCGGTGCGCGGCGCTCGGCCGGGGCAGGGCCTGCGTCCACCGGACGGTCGCGTGACCGACCACGTCCGCCCCGGTCAACGGCGTGCCGAGCAGGACCGATGCGTCGGCCAGGGCGGTCGCGACGTCGGGGGCGGCCGCGGCCTCTCCCGCTCGGCCGTAGGACAGGCGCACGACGTGCCGGCCCGGGCCGGCTGCCGCCGCGAGCCACGGCCACTTCGCGGTCGCGTGCGTGAGCGCCTTCGCGGCGACGTCGGTGGCCTCGCGTGCGACCAGGACGCCCGTGCCGCGCGGGGCCGCGTCCAGCGCCGGGGCGTCGAGCACGAGCGTGACGAGGGTGACCGCGGCGCCCGCGTCGGGCGTCGCCCCGATGCCGACGAGCGGGTCGAGGAGGCCGGGGACCGGCGCCGCGAGCAGGACGCGACCGGCGTGCAGCGTCCCGGACGCGGTGGTGACCACGAGGCCGTCGGGCGTCCGCTCGATGCGCGTGACCGGTGTCCGCAGCCGGATCTCGTCGACCTGCTCGGCCAGCGCGTCGACGAGCCCGTGGACGCCGCCCTCGAGACCGGCGACCGCCGTGCCGGCGGGCGCCGCGGCCCGGATCGTCCGGACCGCGCGGGCCAGCGACCCGCGTGATCCCGCGACGGCCGCCGTCAGGCCGGGGGCCACCGCGTCGACCGCGAGGTCGTCGGGCTCGGCCGCGTGCACGCCGCCGACGATCGGGCGGACGAGGCGGTCGAGCACCCGGGCGCCCATGCGGGCCCGGACCAGACCGCCCAGCGTCGTCGCCTTCGCCCCGACCGAGCGCGGCAGGACGAGGTCGAGGCTCGCGCGCGCCGCGCCGAGCAGGCCCAGCGTCCGCCGCACGTCCGCCGCGAACGGCGCGGACGGGATGCCGAGCAGGCCCGTGCGCGGCAGCGGCCCGTCGCCGGACGGGAGGTGGACCCACGAGCCGCGGCCGCTGGGTGCGCACACCCGGTCCGCGAGCCCGAGCTCGGCGAGGTAGCCGGCGACGGTGCCGCCGCGCGTCGCGAACGACTCCGCGCCCGCGTCGAGCCGCAGGCCGGCGACCTCGTGGCCGCGCACGGCCCCGCCGGGTGCGTCCCGCGCGTCGAGCACGAGCGTCCGCACGCCCGCGAGCGCGAGCTCGCGCGCCGCCACGAGCCCGGCCACGCCGGCCCCGACGACGACCGCGCCCCAGCGTTCGGCGGGCGGACGCTCGTCGGACGACACGGCTAGAGGGAGTGGATCAGGCCGACGAGGCGCGTGAGCACCTCCGGGTCGGTGGTCGGGGGGACGCCGTGGCCGAGGTTGACCACGTGGCCGGGGGCCGACGCACCGCGGGCGACGACGTCGCGCACGTGGGCCTCGAGCACGGGCCAGGGCGCGGCGAGCAGGGCGGGGTCGATGTTGCCCTGGATCGGGGTGTGGCCGCCGAGCCGGCGCGAGGCCTCGTCGAGCGGGATCCGGTAGTCGACGCCGACGACGTCCGCGCCCACGTCGCGCATCGCGGCGAGCAGCTCGCCGGTGCCCGTGCCGAAGTGCACGGTGCGCACGTCCAGGTCCTTGACCTGCGACAACGCGCGCGTCGAGGCGGGCGCGACGTGCTGCGTGTAGTCGCCCAGCGAGAGCGAACCGGCCCACGAGTCGAACAGCTGCGCGGCGCTCGCGCCGGCCAGCACCTGCGCGCGCAGGAAGGCGCCGGTGACGTCCGCGGCCCACTCGGTCAGCGCGCGCCACGTCTCGGGGTCGGCGTGCATGAGCGTCCGCGCGGCCAGGTGGTCGCGCGACGGGCCGCCTTCGACGAGGTAGGCGGCGAGCGTGAACGGCGCGCCCGCGAAGCCGATCAGCGGTGTGCTGTCGAGCGCCTCGACCGTCAGCGCCACGCCCTGCGACACGGGCTCGAGGTCGGCGGGCGTCAGCGTGAGCTCGCGCAGCCGCGCCACGTCGTCGGCCGTGCGGATCGCGGTGCCCATCACCGGCCCGACGCCCGGCTTGATCTCGACGTCCACGCCGGCGAGCCGCAGCGGCACGACGATGTCGGAGAAGAAGATCGCGGCGTCGACGCCGTGCCGCCGCACGGGCTGCAGCGTGATCTCGCTGGCCAGCTCCGGGGTCAGGCACGCGTCGAGCATCGCCGTGCCGCCGCGGGCGGCCTTGTACTCGGGCAGGGAGCGGCCGGCCTGGCGCATGAACCAGACGGGCAGGCGTTCGGGGCGCTGACCCGAATATGCGCGCACCAGCGCGGAATGCGTCGTGCGGCCGTCGGACAGGGGATGTGTGAGCGGAAGAACCACGCGTCGATTGTGCCTGACAAATGCCGAAGTGATTCAATCGGAGGCGTGGTGCTGCTGTCCCTCGTCGCTTCGCACCACGAGCTCGACCTCGCGGTGCTGGAACGTCTCTCGTCGGACGTGGCCGTCGTGGGCGGTGAGCTCGTGGGTGCGTCCCCTTCCATCTCCGGTGCCGTCGTGCTCGCGACGTGCAACCGGTTCGAGCTCTACCTGGACGTCGACGACGCGTCGCACACCCCCGAGGCCCGCGCGGCCGCTGCTGCCGCCGTCTCCGCCCGGTCCGGCTACGACGAGGCGAGCGTCGCGAAGCACCTGCACGCGATGACGTCCACCGACGCCGCCGGCCACCTGTTCGCCGTGGCGAGCGGGCTCGAGTCGATGGTCGTCGGCGAGCGGGAGATCGCGGGCCAGGTGCGCCGCGCCCTGACGACCGCGCGCCGCGACGGCACCACCACGAGCGACCTCGAGGCCCTGTTCCAGGCCGCCTCCCGCGTCAGCCGCGCGGTCGACGCGGGCACGGGCCTCGGAGGTGCCGGCCGCTCGGTCGTCGGCGTCGCGCTCGACATCGCCGAGTCCGGGCTGCCCGCCTGGGCCGACGTGCGCTGCGTGCTTATCGGCACCGGCTCCTACGCGGGCGCCTCGCTCGCGGCGCTCAAGGCCCGCGGCGTCGGCGACGTCCGGGTCTACTCGCCCAGCGGCCGGGCCCGCCAGTTCGCCGCCGCGCGCGGCGTGCGGTCCGTCCCCGCCGGCGCCGACCTCGCGACCGAGCTCGCGGGTGTGGACCTCGTCGTCGCGTGCAGCGGCGCGGCGGGCGCCGTGCTCGAGGTGGACGCCCTCGCGGCGGCACGGCCCGAGGGCGCGCGCCCGCTCACGGTCGTCGACCTCGCGCTGCGCCACGACGTCGACCCCGGCGTGCGCGAGCTCCCCGGCGTCCGGCTGGTCTCGCTGCACACGGTCGCAGAGCACGCGCCGGCCGAGCACGCCGCCGTGGAGGCGGCCCGGACCATCGTCGACGACGCGGCCCAGGCCTACGAGGCCGAGCGCCGCGTGCGCGAGTGGAACCCCGCGGTCGTCGCCGAGCGCACCCGTGTGCTGGGCGGTCTCGAGTCGGCGCTCGAGGTCCTGCCGGCCGACCTGCGCGACGAGCGCACCGAGCGCGGCCTGCGCCGCCGGACGCGCGCGCTGCTGCACGGACCGACGGTCGGCGCGCGCGAGGCTGCCCGGGCGGGGGACACCAGCGCCTACGCAGCCGCGCTCGCCGCGCTCGCGGCCATCGACGTGCCGGCGGTCGAGCCGGTCTGACGGTCGAGCCGGCCGCGCGGCGGCGGGTCAGCTCCGGACGGGCTGCCGCTGGGGTACCGCGGCGGGACCGGGTGCCCAGGTGTGCGGGACCACCTGGTTGGTCTGGATGTCGGTGAGCTCGGCCGCGTAGACGACGGCCTCGTAGACGCCCGCCTCGACGCGGTCCATCTGCAGGTGCTCGGCGCGGTCGATGTCGTCGCCCAGGTGCGAGATGCGGGCCACGACGTAGCGCTGCGCGTCCTGCCACTGGTCGACGACCCGGACGGACAGCCCGTTCCACTGCGCCGTGAGGTCGAGCTCGAACAGCTCGGTGACCTCCTGGCGCGGCACGCGGCGGTACCAGCGGCCGTTGGCGGACTGGCGGAAGCCGGTCTCGGCGAGCGGCGGGTTGGCCAGCGCGAGGACGAGCGTGTGGCCGTTGTCCACGACGTCCGCCTCGAGGTAGGCGCCGTGCCACTTGGCGACCGGGCCGACGCAGCGCGACAACGACGCCAGTGCGGGCCGGGGACTGCCCAGGTGCGTGAGCGACCAGCCGGTGCCCACGTCGCCGTACCGGGCGAGCAGCGTCGCGGTGCCGTCGGCGAACACGCGCACGAGCTCGGCGCCCGGGGGGATGCGCGAGTGGCGCAGCCACCACAGCGGGACGATGTAGCCGGGCACGTCGCGGTACTGCAGCTGGGGGGAGGACTCGAAGCGCAGCACGTCGATGTACTCGTCGTGCGGGCTGAACGGCGTGCCGGGATACCCGAGGCCGTGGACCTCGAACAGCTGGGACGGGGTCGTGGCGAACGAGACGTCTGCCGCCCGCACGACGTACCCCGCGAGCCGGTCGTGACCGGCCGCCAGGTGCGCGTGCGACAGCGCAGGCGTGATCGCCTTCTGCATGAGCGTCACGGGGCTACCTCGCCAAGGGACGGTCGAGCTCCGGACGCTCGGGGGGAGCAGGGGAACTCGGATGAACACGGATGAAACGGACGGGGGTGCGCGCACGATTGTGCAGACAAACCGGGCGCGTGTCCAGGTCGGGTCCATCGTCCGGGTGACGGCGTGGCGCCACCCGGGGTGTCAGTCCTGCAGGTAGTGGACCAGCGAGGCGGCCAGCCCCGTGTAGGACGCGGGCGTCAGCGCGGCGAGGCGCGCGGCCACGTCGTCGGGCAGGCCGAGGCCCGCGATGAACTCGCGCATGTCGTCGGCCGTGAGGCGGCGGCCGCGGGTCAGCTCCTTGAGGCGCTCGTACGGGTTCTCCATGCCGGTCACGCCGGCGACCGAGGCCGCGCGCATGGCCGACTGGACGGGCTCGCCGAGCACCTCCCAGTTCTCGTCGAGCTCGCGCGCCAGCAGGTCGGCGTCGACCGCGAGCGCGCGCATGCCGCGACGCACGTTGTCGATCGCCAGCAGGCTGTGGCCGAACGCGGGGCCGATGTTGCGCTGCGTGGTGGAGTCCGTCAGGTCGCGCTGCAGGCGGCTCGTGACGAGCGTGGCGGCGAGCGTGTCGAGCAGCGCGGAGGAGATCTCGAGGTTCGCCTCGGCGTTCTCGAACCGGATCGGGTTGACCTTGTGCGGCATCGTCGAGCTGCCCGTCGCGCCGGCCACCGGGATCTGCGTGAAGACGCCGCGGCTGATGTACGTCCACACATCGGTGGCCAGGTTGTGCAGCACGCGGTTGTAGCGCGCGACGTCCGCGTAGAGCTCGGCCTGCCAGTCGTGCGACTCGATCTGCGTGGTGAGCGGGTTCCACGTCAGGCCCAGGTGCTCGACGAACGCCTTGCTCACGGCCGGCCAGTCGGCGCCCGGGACGGCGACCACGTGCGCGCCGTAGGTGCCGGTCGCGCCGTTGAGCTTGCCGAGGAACTCGTCGGCCCCGATCCGGCGCAGCTGGCGGCGCAGGCGGTGCGCGAGCACCGCGAGCTCCTTGCCGAGCGTCGTCGGCGTCGCGGGCTGGCCGTGCGTGAGGGCCAGCAGCGGCTGGTCCTTGAGCTCGACCGCGAGCGCGGCGACCTCGTCGGCCACCGCCGCGGCGGCCGGCAGCCAGACCTCGTGCACCGCGTCCCGGACCATGAGCGCGTAGGACAGGTTGTTGACGTCCTCGCTCGTGCAGGCGAAGTGGACGAGCTCGCCGACCTCGCGCAGTGCGGACCCCTCCGGCGCGGCGGCGAGGCGGCGCTTGAGGAAGTACTCGACGGCCTTGACGTCGTGCACGGTGGTCCGCTCGATCTCGGCCAGCTCGGCGATCTCGTCGGCGCCGAACGTCGCGACGACGTCGCGCAGGTAGGCCTCGTCGGCCGGCGTCAGCGTCGGGGCGCCCGGGACCACGCCGTGCTGGGCCAGGTGGATGACCCACTCGACCTCGACGTGCACGCGCTCGCGGTTGAGCGCGGCCTCGGACAGGTGGTCGACGAGCGGGGCGACGGCGGCCCGGTAGCGGCCGTCGAGCGGCCCGAGGGCGATCGAGGGGGTCACGTCGGCCAGGCTCACGCGCGCAGTCATGGCCACATCGTCCCAGAACCTCCGCACCGGATCGCGTCCGCGTCCAGCTCCCACGTCGTTACCCTGGGCACGCGATCGACGAGGGGAGGCACGTGCAGCGCACGCAGGAGGCACGGCGGACCGTCGTGGTGGTCGTCCTCGTGGTGCTCGTCGTCCTCGGCGCCGCGGTCGCGGGTCCCTGGCACGTCACGCCGCGCGGCACGGCTCTTCCGCAGCTCGGGATCACGATGCCGCCGCGCCCGACGCAGACGCAGACCTCGCCGCCCGCGGAGCTGACCGGGGACGCGAACCAGGTCAGCGCGCCCGACTGGGTCCTCTACCTCGTGCTCGCGCTGCTCCTCGGCCTGCTCACCTGGTATCTCGCGCCGAAGGTGCGACGCGCCCTGACCGCGTGGTCGGCCCGGTCCGAGGCCGTCGCCGAGGCGGGCGACCCGGGTGACGTCGTCGGCGCCGAGGTGCTGCCCGCGACCCCGGTGCTCGAGCAGGGGGTGGCGCGCGCGGCGCGGTTCCTCGAGGACGACCGCGTCCCGCCCGGCGACGCCGTGATCGCGGCGTGGGTCGCGCTCGAGGAGTCCGCGGCCCGCAGCGGCGTCGTGCGCGACCGCGCGCAGACCGCGTCGGAGTTCACGCTGGACGTGCTCGACGCGACGCAGGCGGACGCCGCGGCGACCCGGCGGCTCCTGTCCCTCTACCTCGCCGCCCGGTACAGCGAGCACCGGCTGACCGCGGCGGACGTCGCGACCGCGCGCGACGCGCTCACGCTGCTCGCCGACGGGGTCGCGCACCTGCGCAGGGCCGACGCATGACGCGGCGGCAGGTGCGGAACGCGATCATCGGCCTCGTCCTCGGCACGGGCCTCGCGCTGACGAGCGCCGCGCTGGGCACCGCGCTGCTGTGCGGGCTGGCCGTCGCGGGCGTCGTCGTGCTCATGGGCCGGGCGGCCGCGGACATCGAGCCCGAGGTCGGGCACGAGCGGCGGGTCCGGCGCGACGGCGTGCGCGGCGACGTGCAGGACCTCGCCTGGTCGCTCGTCGGGCGCGACGGCCGCGTGGGCGAGCGCGCGCTGCGCCGCCTGCGCGAGGCCGGCGCCGCGCGGCTGGCCCGGCACGGCGTGGCGCTCGCCGACCCCGCCGCTGCGTCGCGCGCGCGCGAGCTCGTCGGCGACCGCGCCTACGCGACCCTGACCCGCACCTCCCACCCGCTGCCCAGCGTCGCCGACGCGCGGCACACCATCGGCGCGCTCGAGCGTCTCGGATCGAACAGCCCGGAGACCCCATGACGAACCCCCTGCCCGTTGCCGACGTCGCCTCCGCCGGGCGCGCGGTCCTCGACGAGGTCGCGACGGCCGTCGTCGGCATGCGCGAGCCCCTGCGCGTCGCGCTCGCGGCCGTGCTCGCGTCGGGCCACGTGCTGTTCGAGGACGTGCCCGGGCTCGGCAAGACGCTCGCGGCCCGCTCGCTGGCCACCGCGCTCGGCCTGGAGTTCCGGCGCGTGCAGTGCACGCCCGACCTGCTCCCCTCGGACATCACCGGCTCGAGCGTGTTCGACCCCGCGACGACGTCGTTCGAGTTCCGCCCGGGCCCGGTGTTCGCGGGTCTCCTGCTGGCCGACGAGATCAACCGGACCGCCCCCAAGACGCAGTCCGCCCTGCTCGAGGCCATGGCCGAGCGTCAGGTCACGGTCGACGGCGTGACGCACCAGCTGCCCCTGCCGTTCCACGTGTTCGCGACGAGCAACCCGGTCGAGTACGAGGGCACCTACCCGCTGCCCGAGGCGCAGCTCGACCGCTTCATGGTCCGCCTCGCCGTGGGCTACCCCGAGCGGGACGCGGAGGTCGACGTGCTCGCGCGGCGGCTCGAGCGCCGGGCCGAGGGCGCGCCCGTGCGCACCGTGGTCGACGGCGAGACCCTGCTCGGGATGCAGGCGGGCGTCGAGGCGGTCACGGTCGACCCCGACGTTCTGCGCTACTGCGTGGACCTCGCCGCGGCCACCCGCGAGCACGCCGCGGTCGAGGTCGGCGCCTCGCCGCGCGGGTCGCAGGCCCTCGTGCTGGTCGCCCGCGCGCTCGCCGTGCTGGACGGACGCGACTTCGTCGCCCCCGAGGACGTCAAGACCGTCGCGGTCCCGACGCTCGCGCACCGCATCTCGCTCACGCCGCAGGCCTGGGCGGGCGGCGTCGCGCCGCAGCGCGTGGTCTCCGAGGTGCTGCGGTCCGTCCCGGGGCCGACGACGGCCCGGCGCGTCCCGGCCGACGCGTGAACGAACGCTGGACGCGAGCACGCGCCACGACCGCGGCTGTGGTCGTGGGTGCCGTGCTGCTCCTGGCCGGCGCGCTGCTGGGCAGGCCCGACGTCGCGGTGCTCGGCGCCGCGCCCGTGGTGGCTGCGGTGCTCGACTGGCGACGGCGGCCCTCGCAGGAGGTGCGGGTCCGGGTCGACGCGCCCGACGAGTCCCCGCCCGCGGGTGTCCTCGCGGCCGACGTGACCGTGACCGCGCCCGCCGGGACCGCGGCGGTGCTGATCGGCGTGCGGCGGCACGAAGACGAGCTCGACGAGGTGCTCGTCCGCGTCGACGGCACGCGCGTGCTGCCGCTCGTCGTGCGCACCCTGCGCACCGGGCCGCAGCCCCTGGCCGAGGTCGACGCCGTCGGCATGGGCGTCGGTGCGGCCAGCGTGTCCGAGCCCGCGGAGCCCGCGGCGCGGTCCGTCGTCGTGCTGCCCGCGACCCGACCGCTCGACGAGCTCCCGCTGCCCCCGCGCCTGCGCGGCCTGACCGGCGGCCACGACTCGCGCCGCCCCGGCGAGGGCGGGTCGCTGCGCGACGTCCATCAGTTCGCCCCGGGCGACCGGCTGCGCCGCATCGACTGGCGCGTCACCGCTCGGCGCTCCCCGCGCCTGCAGGAGCTGTACGTGCGCCGCGAGCACGCGCTGGCCGAGGCCGTCGTCATGCTCGTGGTCGACTCGCGCGACGACGTCGGCCCCGACCCCGCCACCTGGCGCGGCACGGTCCGACCCGCGACGAGCGACTCGACCTCGCTCGACCTCGCCCGGCAGGCCGCCGCCTCGGTCGCGCAGGGCTTCCTCGCCGTGGGGGACCGCGTGGGCCTCGACGACCTCGGCGCGCTGCGTCGGCCCCTGCCGCCCGGTGGCGGACGGCGTCAGCTCGACCGGATCCGGCAGGCGCTCGCGGTGACCTCGCCCGAGGGCGAGCCGCGCCGGCGGGTGCGGGCTCCGCAGATCCCGTCCGGCGCGCTCGTCGTGGTGTTCTCGACGTTCCTCGACGACGACGCGGCCGCCGTCGCCGCCCAGTGGCGGCGCACCGGGCACCGCGTGGTCGCGGTCGACGTGCTGCCCGCGCTGCGTGACAAGCACCTGGACGACAAGCAGCGGCTCGCGCTGCGGCTCGTGCGGATGACGCGCGAGGACCGGCTCGCCGCGCTCGCGGACGCGGACGTCGAGCTCGTCGCGTGGCGCAGCTCGCCGGGCGTCGGCCTGGCCCG